>Ga0247841_10000557_pt1 | contig 95525 bp, 64 predicted proteins | sample LaCruzMarch2015__2_FD_192410 | JGI IMG/M metagenome (GOLD analysis project Ga0247841, IMG submission 192410) | Freshwater microbial communities from meromictic Lake La Cruz, Castile-La Mancha, Spain - LaCruzMarch2015_18m | ecosystem: Environmental > Aquatic > Freshwater > Lake | place: Spain...
AGCCGGTTATCTCCATCCGATCCTTAAACGAAGCAGCCGAACGGACTGCGTCTTGACCGGTCATACCATCGACCACGAGCAAGGTTTCCGGAGGCTTAACGACTGCCTGCAAGTCAGCCAGTTCCTGCATCAACTCATCGTCGATGTGGGTACGACCGGCGGCGTCCACGATCAGACAGTCAAGCCCTTCCTTGCGAGCAAGTTCCCTTGCTCCCTCGAACACCGATTGCGGGCTCTTTCTGTCGCCGGTAAACACCGGAATTGAGAGCTGCTTGCCGAGAGTTGCTAATTGTTCCGCCGCTGCGGGCCTTCGAGTGTCACAGGCGACCAATAGCGGCTTCCGCCCCATCTTGCGAAGAATGATCGCAAGCTTTGCGGATGTTGTTGTCTTCCCCGCCCCGTTTAAGCCAACCATCAGGATCGATGATGGCGACTTACCAAAGCGAATCGGTTCCCACGCCCCGCCGAGAAACAGCGCCAATTCATCATGGATGATCTTCACCATCTGCTGACCGGGCGAGATTGAGTTTAGAACCTCCCGCCCCATCGCTTTGGTCTGAACCGCCTCAACAAAAGCCTTGGCGGCAGGAAGCGATACGTCTGCTTCGAGTAAGATCCGTCGAACGTCTCGAACCGTATCCTTGACATTGGATTCGGTCAGTTTCCCCTGGCCTTTGAGATTCCGGACGAAACGGTCGAATTTATCGCTTAATTCTTCAAACATGAGTTGATTCGGTCATCCATTGCCGACCCGCCGTGGTCGGCAATTTATGCGGTTGAACAGTATTACTCTATTGCCGACCGCGGCGGGTCGGCAATGGATGACCAACAATACGGTGATTCTGCAAACTCAGGATTGTCGTATCTTCTCAACAAGATTTGTAGTAGATAATCCGGGGACTAACTCGATTCTTTCCACTCGGCCCGCAAATTCCCGACCGACAATCTCTTCGATTTGGTAATCGCCCCCCTTGGCGAGCGTATCCGGTCTCAATTCGCTAAGTAGTTCCCAAGGCGTCAATTCATCAAAGATCACAACCAGATCCACTACCGAAATGCCGGCAATCAATGTTGCCCGGTCTTGCTCGCGATTAATCGGACGATCCGAGCCTTTCCCGAGCATTCTGGCTGAAGCATCGCTATTGACCCCCACAACCAGCCGATCAGCATACTGAGCAGCGGCTTCCAAACTGGCGAGGTGTCCCCGGTGCAGGATATCAAAGACGCCATTTGTGAACACAATGGTCAATCCGTTCCGTCGCCATTCGGAAGCAATCTCAACCAGGCGCGGACGGGAGACAATCTTAGCAGCGGATGGACTAATTTTCATATATCAATGAGTCTGACGTTCCTGCAACGTGTGGGCGATACTGGACTTGAACCAGTGACCTCTGATATGTGAGACCAGCGCTCTGACCAACTGAGCTAATCGCCCTTGTTCTTGTGCAAACTGTCAATTTAATAAGAGTAGGCTATACAGTCAAGCGATTGAAGTCGTTTCGAACAGCAACCATTTATTTCAGTTTAAATATGAAAGTAATCTCGCCTCGTTGCTTGAGTTGCGCCTGACTTGGATCAAGCGCATTAAACCGCCAACTCCGCACTGCATTAATGGAAACTTTTTCCAACTCCGGAACACCCTTGGTTGCCGGCGTGACAAAGAGCACCGTTCCATCAGGCGCGACATCGATCGCAAGCTTCACGGTAACTGCACGATTTACTCCCGGCGGAAAAGTTGGTAAATCGCCGGATATTTTTGTTCGTGACGGCCCTTCCCAAGAAATAGAGAACATCTCGTCGCCGGTCAGTTTTCCAGCAGCAGCTTGACGGCGCTCCCCCTCCACCCATGAATCATTCACCGACAGCGGTGAGCTGACGGGACGATCACTCCGACCAACAGTTTCTGTCGGAAGCAGCATTCTCCGTCCGGCGCTAGGCAGATCAAGCCGAGGCTCATCAGGGCGCTCGCGAGGAATTGTTGCCTCGATGGGTGGTCGCGCTCGATCAGGAAGTTGAAGGAGTGGCGAGGTCTCCTCCAGCATCGGACGTCGCGGCAATTCAACTACCGGAGTACCCGCTTCAAGCGCCGCGAGGGCCGACTGACCAGCTTCCTTTAGATCCATCAACGGCGCAAAATTGACCGGCGTGAAATCAAGTACAAACGGATGAATCTGCATCCGCCAGATTAAAAACAAGAGCAACAGAAGCAGATGCACTCCGAATGAAGCAACTATGCCTGTGCGCTTGTCACTCCGTTCGGTCACGGTTCGTCTCTAAGCGTTGCGATCAGGAACCTTTCCGCCCCTGCCGCCTTGATTCGGTCGATCACTCTAATTGTTGTTTCGAGCGTGACGCTGCGATCGGCCTTAATCACTACAGTCTGCTGAGCGCCTGATATCAACTGTTGCCTGAGCAAGCCAGCAAGTCCTTCGATCGTCGTTCGATTATCTCCGATCCAAACAACTCCATCGCGTGTAATCGTCACAATAATACTTTTCTGGTCGATCACCTGCGAAGTCTCGGAAGGCGGCAACTCAACCTTGATACCGGGTTGAATGATATACGCACTCGATAACAGGAAAAAGATTAAAAGCAGCATCACGATGTCGGTGAGCGAGGCGAGCTGGAAGGCGGTCGTAGGATTGGTGCGAGGCTCCAACTTCATTTGCGGCCTCCGAGTTGCCTCATCGTGATCGCGCCGCAGACCTCCATAAGGCCAGCCGTATCTCGTATTAAACTACTGAGATAGTTATAAAACAACAATGCAGGAATTCCGACCACCAAACCGGCGACGGTTGTAATCAGGGCTTCCCAAATCCCGCCTGCGAGAACCGAAGCATTTACTGCGCCTCCGAGGTTCTGAATTTGCATGAAAGCTCGCACCATGCCGGTTACGGTGCCGAGAAAACCGAGTAAAGGCGCTACTGCCGCGATAGTCGCCATCCAAGCGAGACCTGTCTCCAGTGTATAGAGTTCCTTGCGGGCGACGGTCTCAATCTCGGTCATCTGGACCAGCTCCCCGCCTCGCTCGATATCGTATAGTTCTGCGAGACTTTTGGGTAGCGTAGGGCCAAGTACACAGGAGGTTCTGTACGCACTCGGATCAACGCGATGAAGCTCCCAATCAGCGACGAACTTTGTGAGCGCGTCGCGCTCCCTTCTGAGAGTCAGGAATCGACCGATCCCGATTGCAAGCATCAGAATGGAACCGATTCCGATTGGGATCATTACCCAACCGCCCTTTATCACTATGTCAAGAAGACTCATCTCAGTTCCCGTTTATTAATGGCCAAAAGGAGACTTGCCACGCCACTCGACCTTCGCCCACAGAGCAAAATGATCTGCTTCGTACCCCGGTACATACTGATCCGGTTGATCAAACAAATTGTGAATTCCGAAGTCTGCTGTCAAATCCGGGCGCGCATGCCACCGGAGCGACACGTCCCATACCGTAGTACCCTTTGTGTCAAGAGTTCCAGCAAAATCCGCTGGAGCCTTCCCTTTTACTGAAAGCTCCTGTGCAAGTGTGAGGTTCTTGTGAATTGGCATCGTAAAATCCGCGCCCACTTCAACCGGCGCGGTAAAGGGCGCTTTCCCGGTTACTCCGCTCTCATTGGTTTGTTCGTCGGTAAAACGTATAAATCCCCCCAGACCAATACGGCGCGGAAGACTGAAATTCCCACTGAAGGTGGTTACAGTCGCTTCGGAACGCCTTGAGACAATCCGCCAATCGTCTGCTCCAACATACGAGAGATAAGGCTTGTAGCGGTCTGCACGAGTTTCAATCTCCACGCCAACTTGAGCTGCATCTGTCAATCGAGTTTGATAACCAAGGAGGAATCGGTAAACGCCTTCTACCGTTGCTCCCCGAGCAGAAGTATCAAGCATCGGGTATTGCAATACGGTATTATGATGTGTGATAAATTCAATCTGCGGTAGATAGGCAATTCGGGAAATTCCGCCGACTGGAGGCGTCCATTCGAACTCGACCGTTGGTCTGATTCCGCTTGTCGAGCCCCAAACACCGCTGTTCGCCGGAGGAATCGGAGATAGAGCGCTATTTACTTGTGCATTTCCAATATAGACGTTCAAACCGACTGAGACGTTGAGGTCGCTCCACAGTCTCCGATACATTTGATTGCTTAGGAGGAGCAAATAATGTGATCGAGTGTCCTCGCCAACAGCCTCAGTTGATAACTCCAACTTACTCTCTAAGCGGTCGGTTCCGAGCATCCTCGAGTAGTTTAAAGCCAGGTGATCGAGTGAACTCGATTGATCGCCAGTCCCCTCCGAAGAACAATAAATGTACTCAAACAGCCCGTTCAGTGAGCTTTTACCAATCAGGATCGGAGTTGTCCGCGCAGTCAGCGAAAGAGAAAAAAGATTTCGTTCGACTGGTGACTGGAACCGGATAAATTTATTAAAACCAAGTGACTTCGTTATAACTTCAGTTTCGATTATCGACTGCGTTGAGACGTCGCGAGCATAAGCTCCAGACAATCCTAAAACATCTATCACACCGACTGTACCGGTTCCACCAAGGTTGCGTGGATCGGCGAAGGTTCTACTAATCGGCGACTTCCAATTGATTCCAACTCGATAACCGACCGGAAGCGTTTGCCCCGTCAACGAAGCGTCGGCTTCCATCCAGTCCCGCATCCCGGCAAGCACCGACGCTCTGATATTCCCATTCCCCAATGGAGCCAATATTCCAGGCATTTCGGGAGGGGCATCTGCATCTGAAGAGACAAATCGAGGCCGCATAGAACCACTCTCGCCCGGAATCTGTGCGTTCATCGTCGCGCTGGTCGTCAGTCGTTCACCGTTGACCGCCGTCGCCTTCTCAACGCCAGAAATGACGTAATCCGGCAGTTGGATGACCGGAAGTGATTCGGCGTGCAACGACGTTGAGACGAGCAAAGCGCCGATAAACAAGAAAGTATTATGTCGCTCAGATCGAATCAGGGATGCTTATCCATTATTTTACCGAATGTTATTCGGATTTACAGCATTTTAGGATTGACCGCCATCACGCCTTCAGCTTGCTTAGTTCCTCTTCAAGCGCTTTAACTCTCTTGAGCAGTTCTGGGAGCTGATTCGTGGAAGCCTCTATGCGCAGCGATTCTGAGTGCGCGCGAGCCGGATAGCCAGAGATGAAGGATTTTATATCCCAGTCTTTTGTCACACCTGCCTGAGCGCCAACCATCATTCCGTCGCCAAGCTCAATATGACCGGCAAAGCCAGCCTGACCGCCTATCATAACTTGCGAACCAATCGTCGTCGAACCGCTAATACCTGTTTGAGCTGCGATGACGGTGTTTTCGCCAATATGAACTCCATGGGCAATCTGGATCAGGTTGTCCAACTTCGTTCCCCGTCCGATGCGAGTCGAACCGATTGTAGCGCGATCTATGCAAGTGTTCGCGCCGATCTCAACATCATCGGCAATTTCAACCGTTCCCACTTGAGGAATCTTGAGGAATCCTTCTGCCGATGGAGCATACCCAAAACCGTCAAACCCTATGACGGCGCCATCAGCGATAACAACCCTATCTCCAAGGAAGACATCGTGACGCAGCGTTGCATGGATCCCGAGAATCACATCGTCGCCTACGCGCACGCCACGCCCGACGTATGCGCCGCTGAAGGCAGTGAAATTGTGGCCGATTACCGCATCCGCTTCAATATGAACAAACGGCCCGATCCTCGCGTTGTCTCCGATCATCGCCGTAGGATCGATCACAGCGGACGGGTGAATTCCCTCTTCTACCCAAGAGCCGACCCCGGGGTAAAACAACTCCAATGCACGGCGGAAAGTTAGATAGGGATTGTCTGATTCAAAACGGAGTAAATTTCCGGGAGTCGGCATTTTGGGCGAGACGATGATACCTCCGGCCGAGGTAGTAGTCAAATACCTTCTGTATTTGGGATTAGCGAGAAAGGTGATCTGCGATGGCGTTGCTTCTTCAATTGGAGCGACGCCATTCAGTTGAACACCCGCATCGCCGATCAGTCTGCACTCGAGCGCTTCCGCGAGTGGTCCCGCATTCCAGACAACCGCTATCATCGTTGCAACTCCTCGAGAACCTTATCTGTCAAGTCGAGTGTCGGTTTCGCATAAACGACATTCCCGGCGACAGTATCAAGCACTATATCGACGCCTTGCGCATCAGCGACTTTCCAGATCGCGTCGTTAACGCGAGCGTCGATCGGATCCATCAGCTCTTTACGCCTCTTGAGGTATTTGCTATTCTCGTCATACCAGGTCGATTGGCGGTAAGTTGCAAGTTCCTTGCGAGCTTTGGCCAACACATCTTCCAGTTCCTTGCGTCGCTCAGGCGTGAGAATTAACCGCAGTTCTTCAAGTTCCCCTTCCTTAGTCTTGATATCTGCTTCCATTCTCGCCGCTTCCGCTTGCCATTCGCTGTTTTCAGACTTTAGAGTATTGTCTGCGTCACGATAGTCGATGTGTTTTTGGGAAATCACGTCAGAGCGGATGTAGCCGATCTTGACTCCGCCGCTGCTCGTCCACGGAAACGCAGAAGGAGCCGTGGTCGTCCCGGGCGCGGCGGCGTTGGGCGATCCACTTTGCCTAGGCGCTGCGCATCCGGCGACTAAAGCTAAGAAAAATACCCCGACCAGACCTCGACAAACATTTTCGAGGCGCAGCATTATTTCTCCTTCAATTTCCTAAGCAGCTTATCGGTAAGATCCTCAGGATCACGTGCATAGACGATAGTTCCATTGGACGAATCGAGAATAAAGTCGAATCCTTCAGCCGCGCCTAATGCTTCGATCTGCTGGTTGACAGTCTCAAGAACCCCCGAAAGCAGCTCAGCCTTGCGTTTGGCGAAGCGATCCTGCTCCATCGCCATCTGTTGGCTGTACCTCTCTTGCAGTGAGGATTTCAATGAGTCGATTTCGGTTTGGAGTTGTGCTTTACGCTTTTCGGTAAAAGTATTTGCTCCAGCCTTGAGCTGGCTCTCTTTATCATTGATTACAGTCTCAGATTTCTGCATTTGAGCAATCCAACCTTCGCGCTCAGCCTGCCAACCTTCCGCTTCCTTTTGCAGTTGCGATTCCATTCGGCGGAACTCAGGATAGGATTGATAAAGCAGTTCTGAGTTCACAACTCCAATCTTGAGTGATGGGGGTTTAAGCATTTGAGCGACGCTGGATTGTGCAGTAACCAGCATCACAAAAGATATAACGAGAGTGGCGCCAATGATAAGTCGCGCCAATCGGCGAGAGAAAATGAGGGTCATTCTGTCCTCGAAATGATTCGCTCCTGTCAGCATGGACAGAAGTTTATGATATTGTTCATTAATATATTAGACCATCCTGATCGACTTGTACAGAAGGTCTTAGAACGATCGTCCAAATTGGAAATGCGGTATCCATCGCCCTTCACGCTGACCAGCCGAGTTGAAGTAATCGTATCCATAGCCGTAATCGAGGCCAATCAGTCCAATCAATGGCATATACAACCGAATGCCGAAACCAGCCGATCTTCTTAGATCGAAGGGATCAGTCTGCCTGAATGTAAGCCAGGTGTTGCCTGCTTCCACAAAACCGAGGGCATAGATGGTTGGATTATTGACTACTTGAACCCTAAGTTCACTCGAAAGCTTCAACTCGGTTCGGCCGCCTTGAGCAGAGCTACTGTTGGACGAAGCAGGTCCAACGGTTCTTTCATCATATCCACGCAACGGCGTTCCGAGTGAAAGTCCGCTGCCCCCCATATAAAAATACTTCAGAAGCGGGATGTCGCGCGAACTGCCAGTTAAGCCGTTCAGGTAACCATAGATGAACTGATTGTAGAGCACAATCTTCGAGTGGACAGGGGTGTACCAGTCGAGCGATGCAACATGCTTGTGGTATTGGTCATCGCCCTGCAAAGGACCTCCGGCCAGCTCGCTGGTAAAACTGAAAACCGATCCTGATGTGGGAAATTCGGGATAGTCACGGCTGTCGCGGCTGATAGTCTGCGTTAAACCGGTTGAGAGTCTCGTTTCGCCCTCAACAATTCCCGTCGTGTTGGTGGATCGGAAGGACTCGTTAAAATCATAATAACGAGCGCGTTCATGCCGAAGCACCCAGTCGCCGCGGAAATAATCATCGGGCCAACGAAACCGGCGGCCAAGCCGTAACGATCCACCGAGGAGATTCTCGGTAAATCCATCTACCCAGCGCCGACGGAGGTTGTAGAAGGACACTCCGACTAACATCTCGGTATCCATCAGCCACGGTTCTGTATAGCCAATCGAGAATGAGCCGTACTGTTGCCCGAAGTTCCAGTCGAGATTTAGCTGTTGGCCGGACCCAAATAGATTCGGAGCCGTAAATCCTATCGCGCCGATCAGACCGTCCTGCTCACTGTAACCAGCGGATACGTTAGCTTGATCGGTTGGCTTCTCTTCGACTCTAACAAAGAGATCTACCTGATCCTCTGAGACATCTTCTACGTCGGGTCTAATATCGGAAAAGTAGTTTAAAATCGTCACATCTCGAATCGAACGGCGAAGCTTGGAGACGTCAAATGTATCGCCGGGTTTGAGCGAGAATTCACGCCGCACTACCTTTTCGCGAGTCTTGTTGTTCCCATTGATATTGATTTGACGAACACTGAACCGATTACCGGTTTCGACCGCGAAAGTAATGTCAAGGGTATCGTTGCCCCTTGTAGTGATAGTTGGCTTGATTTGGGCAAAGATATACCCCCGATCGTAATAGAGCGAACCGAGGTTCTCCGACAAAGTAAGATCGTATTTCTTCTGATTGTAAACTTCACCCGGACGAAACATCAACTGCCGTAATAATTCATCCTGTTCGACAAGTGTGTTGCCTTCGAAGGTCACATTGCCGAAATAATAGAGCGATCCTTCATTGATGGTGATCTCAACGAACATACGCTTGCGATTCTCAGAGTACCAAACTGAGTCTTTTACAATCTCGACGTCTCTATAACCGTTCTCACGGTAGAAATTTTCCAGTGCTATAAGATCACTTTGAAATTTATCCCGCTTGAATTCACCGGAACGGAACAGTGTAACTTCCTTAGTATCTTTGAGCTGTTTGCGGAGTTTCTTATCCGGGAAAGCTGTGTTCCCCTCAAAGGTGATCGATTCGATCTTAACTTTTTTGCCTTCAGAAACCGTTATTGCGAGGATTTTCAGATTAGGTTGAGAGCCCTCTTTCACTTCGATCTCTATATCAGCGAGCAGATAGCCTTTTTCGGTACAAAGATCCCGAATCTTCCGCTTTAACCGGACTGGATCGGAAGGTTTGAGAACTTGCCCTTTACTCAGGTCAACTACTTTTTCTAAATCATCCTTGCCGATCTTCTTGCCGCCTGACACATCGACGAATTCGAGGCGCGGCAATTCTGTAACCCGGATGATCATAAAAACGCCAGCTTCGGTTGCCTGGTCAACAACGATTTTTACATCGTCGAAGAGCCCGAGCGTCCAAAGCGTACGGATCGCGCCCTGAACCTTCTCTCCGGTCAGCGCATCTCCTACAATCAGACCTGATGTAGCGATGATCAAACCAGCGTCGGTCTGGGTGTTTCCTTCGACGGAAACTCCGAGCAGTTTCCATGACGGTTCCTGCGACAGGCCGATTGAGGCGGCGAGGAGGAGAATACTAATGGTGATTAATGTCGATATTCGCATAGATTTCTAAGTTAAGGCCGTCGCCTCGATTCGGCAAGTCTCACTTGCCGTCAATGGCGCCCAATCCGATAACGGGGCGTCGAGAAAATGTAATCTATCTGCTTTTGCAGATTGAATACCCATCCATAGCGGATGAGTACCGAGTTATTGGCGGATCGAGCAAGAGAATTGTATTCGTAACGATAATTGAGCGTAAGATTGTTGGAAATTCGGCTGATTCGAAAGATCGCGTCCCAATCATGTCGAATCCCGAGTCTGGTAGCATTGATCGCTTCGCTCGGATTGGCCAAGGCGCCAGTATAAGAGACAAACAGTGTCGGCAAAATGTACTTGCCGAGCGTTACACTCGATCCTTGAAGCAGCGATAGCGATCTCCATTTCCCGTTGGCAGTAGGGTCTTGAGTACTGATCGGGGTGATCTGCTTCTCGATCAGGTTTTGTGCGAGGGATGATTTTATGTCGATACGATCCAAACCAGTCCATTCCTCAATACTCCGCTCGACAACTCGAGTCCAACGCCTAAACGGTGTGGCGCCTTCGACTAACTGCCCCCCAAGCCCGGATAAACGACCGGGAAGTTGTTGTGGTGAATAACCGAGCAGATAGAGAATCTGTTCCTGCGAGTGCCCCTGATCGTCTTCTAAAGAGACTGCAAAATTCGCGATTCCGACTCTTTCCTGGTTCTCCGTTCCACGAAGCGCTTCCGATTCATCTGCCCGGATACGAATCCTTACTTGACGCGTGATCCCAGATGAATCAACTACTTCCGTTGTAGCTGACCCGTAGATCACAGGTTCGAGTTCAGCCGGATTGAATTGCAGCCCAACCCGATCCACATTGAATCGTAAGTCGAGAAACTCTATCGTGCCTTGTGAGGAAGTAATCTCCCCACTAAGACTGAGCGAATCATTGATCGATCCATTGAAGAGTAGCCCCATCGGATTGTCATCAAGTCGCAGATCAAGCAGCAACCGGATATCGGGCTGTAGATATCCTCCAAAGAATCTTGTATTCATTTCCTGCCAACCCGGCACTGCCCCCAGCCCCGAAACTTCCCGTATATACCGGCACCCTTTTTCAGCTCGAACACGAGCATACCAGCGTGTCTTCAGCAAGGTATTAATAAGACCTTGAGCAAATGTAGAGGGTTTACCTTCGCCCGTGAGGAGTGGGTAGGTGAAAATCATATTACTCAACGCCACGTCCCCAATCCCTTTTGGGCTCTCTGCTGGCCCAGAAACTTCGAAATAACCTTTCCCATCTTTACCATGCAGAGCAAGATAACCGCCCCATTCCGGCTCCATTAAACCCGGAATTACTATCCAGATGCCATCATTACCGGTTTGAAATTGGAGAATCCCCAAATCGAAATCACCAACGAGGATATTCTCCTCCTTTTTCAGCGGATCGGCGTCGCGATTAGCGATTTGAACAGGAACTCCGTCGATCTTGCCTCGCAAGTTCAATATTCGGATCCGACCGCTTTCATCTAATTCAATATCTGCGTCTACACTGCGAAAATCGCGGATCACACTACTCATTTGGATGCCTGCCTGCTTGAGGCTCAACTTCGCGCTGGTGAGCTTCATATCCGCAAGCTTCCCACCCCATTCACAGGAGAACTGCCCGGTACCCTCTGGATGGCTAAAAAACTTATCCAAACGAGGTAGAAGCGCAGTTAATCTACCCTCGGCGGAGATCTTGATTGCGATTGAACGGTTACTGGTGAGTGGCAGTTCCCCAAACATCGTTCCTCGCGCATCGCCCCAGTTAACTTTAAGCGTATCGAACCAGAGTGAAGGTCGAGTTTCATCAAAACCGGTAAGCCTTAACCTTGCATCAACCTCGTCGAAAGCGGCGCCAGCAAAATGGCCTCTCATCATCTTGGCGTTTCCAACCAGTGAACGAGGCTGATCCCCGCCAAACCAACGAAATTCGAAATTGCCTTTCCCTTCAAGCGGAAGTTTCAATCCGGAGACCGCATGAATGAATTGACCGAATTCCAGCCCTGAACCAATGATTTCCGCTCGTTCAGCGCCTGATTTTCCCCTCCATCCATCAGCGTTAATCCAAGCAATCTGCCCCTGCCCTATCGACAGCTCATCCATCCGGTACAGTGTATCGCCGGTAGAGAGTCGGAAATTTCCCCAAATACCTTCGACGCCGCTGAACACTCCCTGTGTGAGATGCACGTCCGCTGAAATTACCGGTTTGCTGATTGGCCCCGACGCTTCGATGCGCGCTGAGATTTGTCCGCCAAAAGCGCTGGCAAGTTTCGGATACGCAATTTCAAAGAAACGACTTATTGGAAAACCACTCAGCATAACAACGAGCGAGTCAATCTCAACTTTTCCTGTATTAAAGCCGCCTGCTGCGCTAAGATAGAGGGTGTCGTCGCTCTGATTCATCATATCAAACTTACGCAAAGTGAACTGGTCGTTTCGTAAACCGCCCGAAGCGCTGACCGTCGCCGATACTCCATCAGGAAAGCGAACTATGGATTCACTCTGCCATTCAAGGTTATCGCCTGATAACCCGACTTCGGCGTCTAAATCTAAATGAAATCCTTCCGGAAGAGATGGCATAAACAACCGAAGAAGAGCTGCAAAAGGCAGTCTATCTGCGCTCAAACTGACTGTTTGAAACGATTTTCGGGAAATATCGTAGTCTCCACTGAGATTGAGCATCTTCCTCCCCGCGACATCGCTCAGATTCCCTTTGGTGACGGTTATCCTTTCCTGTGAGATTAAGCCGGTAAAATCTCCCGCTAACAACAGCGACCCTGGAAGTCGAAGACCTATATTGTTGCTCCACCGCCATTCTTTTCCATCCCGCTTAACCTTTATCGCACTCGTTATCCCGCGCACTCCATCCGTAGAGACGGCGTCGATTGCGGATCTGAAATTCTCTAAGTCTCCTTGACCCGATATCCGGATTGTGTAATCATTGAGCGCAGGTGGGATTAGTTTCTTATTGACAATGGCGGCGAGCAAGGTTTGCGGATTAGTAGCGCTTAAACGATATGGAGCAGGCTGGTCAACATTATAGGTCAGTATGGCGACCGGTTTCATCGCTCCGGGAACAGCTAATTCCAAGCTTGCATTGCCTTGATCTGCAATGAACTTAAGTAAAGCTAATGCGACGCCGTTAGAATCAGCCAATAATCCATCCCCGTTCCCTTGCCATTCGCCTTTTTGACGAATGATCTTCAATGCGACATTAAGCGTTGGACCGGCAACTTTCACCCAGGATGGCGTTGAAGATGCACTCCAAGCTTTTCGATACCCGCCGTTGACTTCAACATCACCGTTGGAAGGATTAACCTCACCATTCAAGCCAAATAAGCCACCAAATAACCGCCCGGAGAGTGTATCCGCCTTAAGAACGCCATTGTCCCAAGTTAATCGAGCTTCGGAATCGATGAGCTCAACTCCACCCACAATGGCGCGAGCAGACTTCAGCTTCAGGTCGGCCTGGACTCCGTCTTTGCCGCCGGAAGCTTTGAGAGCGACAGAAGCAGTTCCTTTGATTGAGGGCGCGTTTATGGAAGCGCCATCAAAGTCTCCCAAGTCGAGTTCATCATCATTTAGACGAACATCCCAATCGCCTGTAAACAGACTGGATACTGCGCCGCTGAAGCCGAGTGGGAGACCATTGACGGTGAGTTTCCCATCCACATCGAGGCGTTGTCCAAAAAGACGCCCTTCACACGAAACCTCATTGATAAGGATCTTATCATTCCAATCGAGCGCTACATCAGAAACGTTAACCGCGCCGCCAAATCGTAAGTCGCTTTCACCCCACATCTCAATGTCAGCGGTTGCTCTTCCACTCTTAATCTGTAAATTGGGTAAGTTCTTTGTAAACTCGAGAGATTCCAGATTAGGCGCAACACCCTTAATTGCGACAAGAAAAGTTCCGACCGACAGATCTGCCCCCAAAACCACAGCAACGCTCCCATCCCCCACCGGTGGTAAAGAACCGTCAAGATTTGCAGTAACGTGAGTAGGATCAGTCAGATCGATAAAACCGGAGAGTCTTTCAACCCATACTCTCTTTGTCGCGCCTTCGACAACCGCAAGGTCGTTAATTCGAATTCGTCGAACCAACGCCAGTTTCTCGAATTGCTTCACCAGATATGGTTTGTACTGAAAGGATGAGTGGCTTGAGTCCTTCTCCTCCCCAGCAGTGATAGTAATTGTCGGATCGTTAATATCGAGATTATCGATTGAACCGGTCAAATCGGGCAGATTCAGCAGCGTCTTCCAGAAGGAATAATCAAGCTGAATAGTCCTGACGCGAATATGAACAGAAGGAGATGGATCGAGAGTAACTCCGCGAGCTACAGCGCGGGTGGGGTAGAAATCGAGATAGGCAATATCGAAAGTTGGACCGAGTATCGGTTGCAGATAGGCGATTACTTCTCGTCGCGCTTTCTGCTGACCGCCAAGCAAAAACCAGCCGATACATACTGCGAAGCAGGCTAATATACAAAAAGCGAAAAATGCGGCGAGAATACGCCGTAAACTCATCTGCCCGCTCTCAAATCAGACTCCGGGGCGCATACGCCCCTTTGGGTCAAGCAGTTTCCGCCAAACAGGATCACTCCGACCGGGAGCCGGAGGAGAAGAAGGTTCAATATGCATAGCACTCCAAGCTTCGACAGGCCAACACCGGAACACAGCGCGCAGAATCACGCCCGATGCTCCGCGACTCCCTGTAAAGAGATGGCGCAAATCATACCCGGCGACATCTTTTATACAACTCCCGCCAAAACTCAAAATTTCGCCATCCGGCGAAGCAACAGTCAAACCGAGAAGGGATTGCATCCAACCGTCCAGACGGCCATCCGGTCGCGAAGGAGTGGCTGCAAGCCTCCCGCCGATAGTACCGACTTGAAAGCGTTCCAACGCCGGGACAAGTTGTCCAACGGCAGCTAAGCGCCTTCGGACGTCCATTACCGGCAACCCGGCTGAAACTTCTACCGTTTGATCAGGTATTGAGTGGAGAAAATGACCGGAAAGCTTTGCCGTCAATAGAATCAGGGCATCGCTTGACGGATGGTAATCGGCAGTGAAGTTAACGCCGCTGCCGATTACCATTATCTCGCCCGGATACCCCTGAAGCAATTTGAGAACTTCGCTCTCATTCGCCGGAGCGACAGCGGGATGGGAAGAGTTTACCCATCGGTCAGCTCCAATCAGATCAGTCAGCCTCTCGCGCAACCGTTCCGGATTTGCAGTCGTTGCGCCGGGAGGAGCAGCCTCAGCGGTTGACATCGGCCACCTGCTCGCTTATCAAGCCATAACGGCGCTCGCGTCCCTGATATTGGCGAATGCACTCCAATAACTCAACGCGAGAGAAGTCAGGCCAGTGTTTATCTGTAACTACGATTTCCGTGTAAGCCAACTGGTAAAGAAGAAAGTTGGAGAGCCGTAACTCCCCACTCGTTCGAATCAGAAGATCCGGGTCAGGCAAATCGGCTGTATCCAAATACTTCGAAATAAGCTCGTCGTCTGCATTCGACAATCCGGCAGCGACCATTCGGTTGAAGGCACGTGCGATCTCACGACGACCGGAATAACTTAGTGCAAGCACGAGTACTAATCCATCATTTCCTGAAGTCTGGATGACAGCGCGTTCCATAGCACGACGAGGTTCATCAGGAAGGTTCTCCAACTCGCCAATGATGCGGAGTTTGACCCGATTCTTCATCAGGTCTTCCAATTCCCGGTCGATTGATTCAACCAGAAGTTGCATTAGCGCCGCGACCTCAAACTTAGGACGACGCCAGTTCTCGGATGAGAATGTGTAGAATGTCATCACATCGACGCCAATCTCCGGGCCGATCTCAACCATTCGTCGAACGGTCTGAACGCCTTGCCGATGCCCGATTATTCGTGGAAGCCCGCGCGATTTCGCCCAGCGGCCATTCCCATCCATGATAAAGGCGATATGGCGCGGAATCTTTCCACCGGCCATAACCTGCTCTTTTAAAGCCGACTCGTCGAGTGGTGGAATAGCATTTGTAGTAGATCGACGCCGCCCGTTCAGCACAGTTTACTCCCCTGCGCCTAACGCCTCAAGCCGCTTCTGCATCTCGGCACCCTTCGCAGTCTGTCCGTCATTATAGTATGACGCCATCAGATTGGTCAGCGCGATGCGATTTTTCGCGTCTATATCGAGAACTTTCAGGAGATAGGGAATGCACTCTTTCCACTTCTCTTCATTGGCGAGTAGTGTTCCGACATTCAGGTTAGCGTCGAAATTCTTCGGATCGGTTTTAAGGACGTCGTAATAAACACTCTTCGCTTGTTCAAACTTCTTGATTTTCAAAAAGAACAACGCAATGTTCATTTTGATGTCGTTGCGATCCGGGAATCTCTTCACAGCGTCATCGAGAGATTTCAGAGCGCCTTCGTAATCCTGAGTCGCTTCTTGAGCTTCGATTAAAGCATCAAGAGCCTTCAGATAGATATTTGTAGAATCATTAGCCGGATCGGCGATTCCCATCAGGTCATGCGCCCACTTAATAACGTTTGGATAATCCTTTTTTGACTGATAGGCAATGACGAGTATTTCGCGGGAAGTGATATCCTTACGTCCTTTCGCTTCACGAGCGATCGCCCGCTGCGCCCAGACAATAGCGTCATCGTAGCGCACCGCCTCATAGGCCATCAGAGTCCCTTGCTCATAAATAATCAGCATCGTGTCGGCAACGATGGCGGCAGTGTCTAAATGAGCCAAAGCGATCACCGCAAGGCTGTCACGCCGAGGCATCAGGATCGAGTCAGGCGCGCTTGGAAACTCCCTCGCCCAGGCAGTGTCTTTGAAAGTGTAATATGCTTGGGCAATGTACCGGCGCGATATGCGTTCCTTGCTCTGCTTGATCGGGCGTTCAAATTGCTTTGATACACTCAAGCATGAGTCATACCAGATTGTCATGTTCTGCCAGTCGCCACGGAGTTCATAGATCTGTCCCTTCAGATACATTGGCTCTGCGGAACCGGGCATGCGGGTTAGTTCCGCATCGGCGGATCTCATCGCCCGGTCGTAATCGCGCTCGTTCATCGCGATGCGGGCAGTCCGTAGTTCAGGTGATATACAACCGACGAAGAGCGCAGTGGTAAGCGCTGCTAAAACGGCTACTCGGAAAGGTCTCATTATTTCCTCACGGTATCGAGAGCAGAGTCAGATGATTCCGCCACTCTTTTCATTCACGAAGAGAATTTATATGGGGGACTAAATGTCCCCTTGTCGGTGATAAAACCGCTAATAAGATCGGCTTCGACTACATCGAAAGCCGGATTGAATACGTTCACGCCTTCGGGAGCGCTCGTGCAATTTCGAAACCTGCCAACTTCAGCAGGATGTCGTTCTTCAATCGGAATCGATGCGCCAACCGGGCAGTCAGGATCGAAAGTTGTGAACGGAGCCGCCACATAGAGAGGAACTCCAAATCGTTGACAAGCAAGCGCTAAAGGAAAGCTGCCAATTTTATTGGCTGTATCGCCGTTCACCGCGATACGGTCAGCCCCGATAATGGCGAGATCAACTCCACGACGCAATATTGCCCCGATTGCTCCATCCGGGAGTAATCTGCATGGAATCCCGGCGGACGTCAGCTCCCACATCGTCAAGCGAGCGCCTTGCAGCAAAGGACGCGTCTCGGGAACCAGAACTTCCTTTATCTTGGCTTGATCGAAGGCGCGGTAGATGATTCCGAGCGCAGTTCCGATTCCTGCGGTAGCGAGATAACCTGTATTGCAAATTGTAAGCACTACCGCGTTATTGGGAACCAGCGCTGCGCCCGCCTCTGCTATGCGGTTACACCGGCGCCGATCATCTTCAAGAATGTCGAGCGCCTCTATTTCAAGAGCTTCGGAAAGATCCGAATCAGCGGTCTGATTTGCCCGTGCTTCCATCCTTTGGAGAGCGCCGAAGAGATTCACGGCTGTTGGTCGGGTTGCACGTAAGTCCGAGATGGCTGAAACGACCTTCGCGCGTAATCTTCTACTCCTTGAAAACTTGCGAGCTTCAGCAGCGACTCCCAAGGCAGCGGCAACCCCTATCAACGGAGCGCCTCGTATCGCCAGTGAAATTATCCCTCGCTCAATGATCCGCCAATTCGAAGTTTCCACGATCTTCAGTTTACCGGGCAGAAAACGCTGATCGATATAGCTTATACACCCATTGTCGTAGGCAATCGAAGTTCGTAGAGGAAGCGTCATTAGAACTCGACCATCTCCTGAAACTTGCAGAACCGCGCGTCGAGTTCATTCATTGTGAGTTGTTCCAGCCGTTTCACGCCAAATTCCTCAACCGTAAACGAAGCCACTACTCCCCCAAATACAACCGCACGCCTCATATTGATTGCGCCAAGATCGCCGGTTGCGGCAAGAAATCCAAGCATGCCCCCTGCAAAGCTGTCGCCTGCGCCGGTCGGGTCTTTCGGATGGCTGATCGGGAAAGCGGGACAGAGGAACGGCGGCTGATCTTTAGAAAAGAGAATCGAACCGTGTTCACCCTTTTTCACTACTGCAAAACGCGGCCCCATCTTCATCAACCGTTCAGCTCCCTCGAAGATCGAATTCCCTCCAGCTAAAAGCTTTAGTTCCTCGTCATTGAGAAGAACTAAATCCACCTTTTTCAGCAAGCCTTCAACTGCCGACCGATGCCCGGTGATCCAATGATTCATCGTATCATAAGCGATCAGTTGTGGCTTCTTCATCTGGGAAAGGACGCCTTCCTGCAAACCGGGATCGATATTGGCGAGCATCAGAATCTCAGCAGCCGCAGCGTCAGTCGGAAGGTGGGGTTCAAAACCCTGGAATACTCCGAGATCCACCATGATCGTGTCGCGGAGGTTCATGTTCTCGTGATAGCGGCCGTGCCAGCGAAAGGTATTCCCTTTGGCAGTATCGACGCCGGTCAGATCTACTCCGCGTTGTCTAAGGAATTCGACTTGCTGCATATCAAAGTCTTCGCCGACAACCGCGACAATATGCACCGGCGCGAAAAGCGATCCGGCGGCTGCGAGATAGAACGCCGATCCGCCAAGAATCTCCTTGGCGGAACCATGCGGAGTTTCGATTGTATCCAGCGCGGCTGAGCCGACGACTGTAAGATGAAGTGATTTCTGCAATGTGTTACTCTAACGATTGTCTCAGTTGGATAGGCGTCCCCGCCTGTCCATAGTCAAAGAAGGATAGGCGTCCCTGCCTGTCCATGGTCTCAGTAGGATAGGCGTCCCCGCCTGTCCATGGTCGCAGTAGGATAGGCGTCCCCGCCTGTCCAGAAACCTTTAATCAGAAAAATGGACAGGCGGGGACGCCTATCCTACTGAAAGTATGACCTACATCTTCTCCGGTGCTTCCACCCCGATCACTCCTAATCCTTCCTTCAGCACCTCTTTAGCGCCTCGGCAGAGATCAAGCCTTGCTGCGGTAAGTTCACGATCTTCGGTAATCACTCTGCATTTCTGATAGAAATAGTGAAACGATTTGGCGATATCGGTCAGGTAACCTGTGAGAATGTGCGGTTCAACTGCCCTCACCACTGCGGAAAGCGTCCATGGGAAAAGCGCCAAGGTTCGAAGCAGATCGAGTTCTTCTGACGCAACTAAACGAGAGTAATTTCCCGCGCCTGCCACGATTCCCTCAGCGCCCGGTTGACGGAGAATCGAACATATTCTTGCATGGGCGTACTGGACGTAGTAAACCGGGTTTTCGTCAGAATGTTTTTTCGCTAACTCGATATCGAAGTCGAGCGGCGTGGTAATCTTCCGTCTTAAAAAGAAGAACCTCGAAGCGTCCACCCCCACTTCATCAACCAGTTCGTCGAGCGTTACCATCACTCCGGCGCGCTTCGACATTTTTGCCGGCTCGCCAGATCTCAACAAGTTCACCTGTTGGACTATAATCGCATGGTAAAACTCATCTGGCAGTCCAAGCGCCTTTAAAGCAGCGCGAAGCGTGATTATCGCTCCGTGATGATCCGGCCCAAGCAGAACAACGGCCTTAACAAATCCACGAGCCTGCTTGTCGAGGTGGTAAGCCATATCCGGAACACGGTAGGTAACGCGCTTTTCTGATGTTAAAAGAACTCGATCTTCAGCGTCGCCGAATTCAGTACCCTTGAACCAGATTGCATCATCCTTCTCGTAGGAGTGCCCAAGCTCGTTCATCTTTGCAACGACAAACTCTACAGCGCCGTTTCTATGGAGGTCGCCTTCCTTGAACCAAAGATTGAAGACTACTCTAAATCGCTCAAGTTGAGCCTTCTGTCGTTGAAGCATCCAACTGGTCGCCCAATCGCCGACTTCTTCGTCTGAATATGATTCCGTATTCGGATGCGCTTCGAGCCATGTGCGCGCAATATCAAGAACATACTCGCCTTGGTATCCCCCTTCTGGAATCTCGGCTTCTTCAGCGCCAGACTCTATCTGATTGATGCGCGCCTTGACCGACGCTCCGAGTAACCTTACCTGACGACCTGCATCATTGAAGTAGTATTCGCTTTGAGCGTCATACCCGCGTTTCAGGAAGATCCGAACCAGAGCGTCTCCTACCGAAGCTGCCCTTGCACTAACCACATTAAGCGGCCCGGTCGGATTTGCCGAGACGAATTCGAAGTTCCACTTCTCGCCCTTGCCTTCGTCTGAGTCGCCGAGATGTCCGGGATTCGCAAGAATATCCTTCAAGAGGGTATGGAGATACCCCGATGCGAAACGAAAGTTAAGAAATCCCGGCCCGGCAATTTCGACAGCCTCTACGCCATCAGGAGAAGTGGGAAATGCGGCGGCCAGTTTCTCGGCGAGAGAGCGCGGTGAAGTCTTCAACTCCGTCGCCGCGGTCATCGCAACGTTCGTCGAGAGATCGCCAAATCCCTTTTGACGGGGGATTTCAAGGCGAATCTCGGGTTGTGCAATCCCCTCTTGCTGCAATAACGTGGCGAGTTCTGCGGTAATCCGTGCTTCTATCGCCTCACGAATCACTCCCCGATCCCCTTGATTTCGATCCTCGGCGCGTCGCCCCAGAGTCGTTCGAGCGCGTAATACCCGCGCGCATCCGGCTGGAAGATATGAACGATGACGTCCACATAATCCATCAGGAGCCAGCGACCGGTGTCCTCGCCTTCTACGCTGAGCGGTTTCCAACCTGAGAGGCGGAGCTTCTCTTCGATCTCATCACGGATTGCCCGGACATGAACGTCCACAGCCCCAGTGCAGATGACAAAATAGTCGGTGAAGTCCGTGACTTTCCGAACGTCAAGGACAATTATGTCGATCCCCTTCTTGTCAGCCGCCGCGAGCGCGGCTCGACGGGCGACTGTGCGGGGTAGAACGATGCGGCGTACTTTACCTGCCAAATGATAACCGTCTGTAATCTGCGCCAATAATCAAAGTCAGTTCTACATCAAGCCCCGGGGACGCAGGCTTTCGCTTGATGCGCGATTCATCTATTCCGAGTTGCCGCGCGAGGTCGCGCGCTGCGGTTGCATTGTTCCCTCGATTCAGCACCTCGCTGAACCGATAATCCTGCCGGTCTGCATTACCGACGTCGCGTACTTCGTAGTCATGGCGGGTAAGATATTCCCGCGCCTTCTTGGCTATGCCGGTTTTACCGCAGCCGTTTAGGACTTGAACTCTCACCTGTGGAGGCGCCATCGGTTCGGGTTCGGCCTGAACGGTTTCAGGCAGTCTGATGTCTGAAGCATCAGTCCGTGACGGGGTTTCTCCAAGTGAATAGTCATCAACGTCGCCGCCTGGCGCGAGAGCGGCAGTTTCTGCCGGAGTGGCATCGCGAGCGCGATACCGATCTACCCAAAGGCCGATCGACAGTACGATCTGAACAACCATCAGGGCGATCAGCAGATCGAGCCGCAGTCGCATGCGGCGATCAGGATCTTCGTCTTGAAATCTCATTCGGGCTCGTGGATGTTAATTTTCGAATACCCAATGAATGGTCGCTGCTATCAGGGGACTGCCGGTACGCATTCACTCGAAGATGTTAACACAAAGAGAGAAGGCAGTCCTGAAAACAAAAGACCAACCCCTAATATACAAAAACCGAAGCCGCTTCGCCTCGGTCTTTGATTTCATTTGATAAAAGGGCGGCTTTCACCGCGCATAATCCGATTCTCCACTCCCGGTAATGAAACCGGTTGAGAAACCATAAGGATCATTACGCCAGTTCGATTGATAGAGCCCGGGTGTGCGCGAGAATTCAAGCATAAGGTGGAAATCTTTCGTCGGGCGATAATCGAGTCGAGCGCCGCCAATTAGAGAATTGAACGTAGTCGGAGTTCCGCCAATGTTGAGCCGGTTTCCTGAAAGACCGAGAGTTACTGTCATTTTTAGCGGATCCGAAATACGGTAACCGATGGATGTTGCATAAAGACTCTGCATCAACGATCCACCGCCGAATGACGAATATCCCATCTGAACAGAGTGGTTGACCGTCATCCTGCTCGGATCGAGTAATCCGAAGGATGATATCGACCGGCCGCCAATATAATCGTTCAGTTTAGGGGAATAGTCTTTTTTCGTTGGCGCCGACATAGCCGTCGAGGCGAGCAGAATAGCCGTCATCGCGGCCAAAATCGTTCTTGATTGTACTATCTTCATCGCGCTTCCATTTATCAGCGTGGAAAAGTCTGACTTCTCCACTACTTAACTTAACACCCGCGGCAACCGAAGTCAACTCCCTTTGGATGTTCCCTGACGTCGAAACCACTCCGATTCCAGTGTTTTTAACTGGTCAATCGTGTTCACTCCGTCAAGTTCCAAGGGATCTTTAACCAGATAAGCCGCAGCGGCTAAACCTTTCCGTCTTAGAATCGAGACGGTGTCCGTAATGTAGTACTCGCCCGCTGCGTTATCGTTCCCAATTTCACCCAAAGCGCTGAAGAGCGCCTTCGAATCGAAGAAATACACTCCGCCGTTCACTTCGTTGATTTGCAGCTCAGCAGGAGTCGCGTCTTTGTGCTCTACGATCCCAAGCAGTTCTCGCTTGGTTCCTCGAATGATCCTTCCGTAGCCTTGAGCAGATTCCGGAATAAAAGTAAATACAGTCACAGCAGCTTTGCTCGACTTGTGCAGATCGAATGCCTCTCGCACAGTCTCGGCTCGCATCAATGGAACATCACCGGACAGTATTAGAACCTGCCCATCAAAACTGCCCAACATAGCATTGCAGGAATTCACCGCGTCGCCGGTTCCAAGCTGTTTTTCCTGGACGGCGTATTCGACTTCCAGCCCATGAGTTGCATCGATCACGAGTTGTCGGCCATGACCAATCACGAGGATGATCCTCTCGGATCCAACCGACCGGGCGAGGTCAATCACATGATGAACCAGCGGTCGTCCCGCGAGTGGGTGTAAAACTTTCGGAAGATCCGATTTCATCCTCTTCCCCATCCCCGCTGCAAGGATGATCGTGGCAAAACGATCAGTCATGTTTGTCGTTCTCATCGAAAATTGGATTTGGATCGCCTTCAGGTCCTATGGCGACGTTATCGATTAATCGAGTCTTCCCAACGAAGACCGCCACAGCGAGCTGGCACCGCTTGGTGATACGCTCCACCGGCGTTAAAGTCATAGGATCCACGATCTCGATATACTGAATCACCATACTTGGTTGAGTTTCAAGTGATTTGCGTACTTCATCTGCAATCCTGCCCGCTCGTTTTTCACCACCAGCGGCAAGTTTACGGGCAGTTTCAAGCGCGCGCGGAAGCGCTCGAGCTGTTTTTCGCTCTATCTCGCTTAGATAGGAGTTCCGGGACGACATCGCCAGACCATCCCGCTCCCGCACCGTTGCGCCAAATACCAGCTCAACTCGTAAATCAAGGTCAGTCACCATCCGCCGGATGATCGTAGCCTGTTGAAAGTCTTTCAAGCCGAACACCGCGACGTCGCAGCACGTAGTATTAAAGAGCTTCAAAACGATCGTCGTCACGCCACGGAAATGGCCGGGACGAAATCGTCCGCACAAGGGTTGTGTGAGATGCTCTATCTCAATTGAGGTTTGAAAATCAGGAGAATAAACCGACGAAACTTCAGGAACGTAGGCGATATCGACGCCGGCAGACTCCAGTGCCGCCAGATCGCCCGCCTCGTTTCGCGGGTAACGGTTAAAATCCTCGCTCGGCGTGAACTGCATCGGATTGACAAAGATCGACGCGATCTTTATGTCACACTTCCCTTTTATCTGTCCGACGAGGCTGATATGCCCGGCGTGAAGATAGCCCATCGTCGGGATCAGCCCAATTCTTTTACCGGCCTGTTTGAGTTCTACCGCTCGGACTTTCATCTCTAGAGCGGTGCGGATTACTTCAATTGAAATTTGAGTCCTCATGCGAATTCGAAATGAATCTAATAAGTTATCGTCTTATTCGTTCGCTGTCAAGTAACCTAAACGAACGTGTAGCCCGCACAGCTTTTAGGGAGTCAGTCAAAATGAGATCGTAAGAGCTGAGCGGATTACTCACTGAATGACATGCGGAGCGAATATCCTTTGAGGAAGCGAAGAGATTTCCTTGCTTGTAACGAGTGAAAGTCGTCCAACACTCAACATTTTTTACATTTCCGATCACGACGCGAGTCAAATAAGGTTGACACAGTGGACTGAAGAGCGTATATTCTCTAACATATGAACAGAGATCAATATGTTGATTAATCAATCAATCCTACAAGCCTCCTTTCTACCGCTTCGATCACAAGCGGCAAGCGAGTCTCTCCGCGTTCAAATGGCGCAGATCTTTAAAATCCTCGCCGATCCAACCCGGCTCGCAGTGCTTGGAGAACTATTGGAAGTGGAACTCTGTGTCGGTGAGATCTCCGCTCGCACCGGTCTTACGCAATCGTCCGTATCCCATCACTTGAAGACTCTGCGGGAAGCAGACATGGTTCGCCGTCGGCGTCAGGGTAAGCAAATCTACTACCGGCTCGCCGATAGCCATGTCACCGCGTTGTTAGCTGTAGCTCGCGATCATGCGCGAGAATCGTTGTAACCTTTCACATGAACATCTAATCATATTTATAGAGATAACTCACTTGGAACAAATCGGCGGTTACGCCCTTCAGACAACCACTAAAATCGGCTTTGATAATCTTTTAGTCAAAGTCGCTGAACTTCTCAAAGAAGAAGGTTTTGGAATTCTGACGGAAATCGACGTCAAGGAGACCATGAAGAAGAAGCTTGATATCGATTATAAGCCATTTCGAATTCTCGGAGCCTGCAATCCCGTTTTTGCGCACCGCTCGCTCGGCGCTGTGCCTCAAATAAGCGTTCTACTCCCGTGCAATGTCGTAGTGTGGGATGACGGCGATCATCGAGTTGTTGCGATGATGGAGCCAACCGTGATGTCAAGAATCATCGACAATACCGAGATCAAGAGCGTCGCTACGGAAGTATCGGCGAAACTGCATCGCGTCATAGAAAAAATCGAAAAACTCAATCCAGATGCCTGATTCAAGTCGTTCCATATCCTGTTCTTACGATGTCGGCGGAATGGATTGTCCAAGTTGCGCCTCGAAAATCGAGACCGCCGTCAGAAAACTTCCCGGCGTCAAAGACGTTCAGATCGACTTTATCGCTGGATCACTTGCAGTTCAGGGAGATAGCGTCGATACGACCGTCGTCGAGAACGAGATTGCTCGACTCGGCTATAAAGTCGCGCGTGCGTCAGCACAGCAAACCCCGCCAACCGCTTCCCTGATCGATCCTGCACAGAGAAAAGAGATCGTCCTTGTCTCGATTGCAGCCCTCCTCGTCGCTGTCGGAGGAGTGCTGCGCTGGTTGGATGAATCGTCTATCCTCGCCATCGCGTCGATTGCGGCTGGTATGGCTGTAGGCGGCAAGCAGATGCTAATTAAAGGGTTGAAGGCAACAGCAAACTTCCGCCTCGACATGGACTTCCTGATGACCGCTGCTGCTATCGGAGCCGCCGCGCTCGGCGAGTGGACTGAGGCGGGAACAATCGTCGTACTCTATGCGCTAAGCGAGTTATTAGAACACCTCAGTGTCGAACGTTCACGCCGAGCTGCTCGAGTTTTGCTTAATCTCGCGCCTCGGACTGCTTTCGTGCTTAATAAGGGAATCGCAGTTCAAACGCCAGTTGAGAAGGTGCGTATTGGGGCGCATGTTCTCGTCAAGCCGGGCGGAACGATTCCGGTTGACGGCGTCGTTACAGCAGGTTCGTCGGCCGTGAATCAGGCTTCACTGACCGGCGAATCGATCCCTGTCGATATGGCAGTCGGAAATCTCGTTCTCGCTGGTTCGATCAACGGCTCCGGCGCCCTGCAAATTAGAGCGGAAAAAGAACCGGGCGATACTACCCTCGCGAGAATTATTAAGATGGTCGAGGAGGCCCAGCGCTCCAAAACCAAGCTCCAACTTTCAATCGAAAAATTCGCGCGTTATTATACTCCGGCAGTGGTCATTCTTGCAGCACTGGTTGCATTAATCCCTCCTCTGTTTGCCGGAGCATCTTGGTCAATCTGGATCTATAGGTCGTTGACCCTCCTAATGATCGGCTGCCCTTGCGCGCTGATCCTTGCCACTCCGATCACCCTCGTCTCCGCGATGACTGCGGCGGCGCGCGTCGGTGTGCTTGTTAAGGGGGGACGACAGCTCGAAGGATTCGGAGCGATCAAAGCCTTCGCGTTTGACAAGACCGGCACAGTGACTGAAGGGAAACTTGCTGTCGATCGCATCGAAGTCCTTGATGGTGTGCCAACGGCTGAAATGCTTCGGATGGCGGCGTCGGTGGAGTCTCACAGCGAGCATCCGATAGCACACGCAATACTAAAAAGAGCAGACCTGGACGGACTCGTTCTAAACGATCCTTCTGACTTCCTCTCCCTCACGGGTCGCGGCGCTTCTGCACGATTAAACGGTCAACGTATATTTGTTGGCAATCACGCCCTCTTTGAAGAACGCGGTCTCTGCGACGGCAGGCTGCACCATATTCTCGAAGAGGTAGAACTCGCCTCGCGGACAGCCATGTTAGTGGGAACAGATGATGGCGTGATCGGTTTGATCGGCGTCTCTGATCAAGTGCGACCAGAGGCAAATGAGGTGATTCGCGACTTGAAAGCTCAGGGAGCAGTTCAGGTTGTATTGCTAACAGGAGACAACCACCGCACTGCTTTGGCAGTTGGGAAGATGATCGGTGCGGATGAAGTAAAAAGTGAATTGCTTCCAGATCAAAAAATCGAAACCATTGTCAGGTTGAAAAATGAATATGGTTCGGTAGCGATGATTGGCGATGGCGTCAACGACGCCCCTGCGCTGGCAATGGCGGACGTTGGAGTGGCGGTCGGAAGAGTTGGTGCGGATGTGGCGGTTGAAACTGCCGACGTGGTGCTATTAAACGGAAATCTGAGCCGGTTGCCCTGGCTCTACAAACTCTCGCAGGACGCCCGTCGAACTGTCAAGATGAACATCGGATTGGCGTTAGGAGTTAAAGGCGCATTCCTCGTACTGGCGATGACCGGTACGGCCACTCTATGGATGGCGCTCTTTGCTGATACCGGCGTCGCGCTGCTGGTTGTCGGGAATGGACTGCGGATGTTGAAAAGATAGGCTGTCTCAATATACGAAATGAAGAGCCGCCAATTCCGTTGAAGTGGCGGCTCTTCTCGTTTCGTATCTGTACTTTATGCTGCTTTCAGCGCCGTAATTAAGTCCATCACTGCCTTCTTCCCATCAGCAAAGTACATCAGCGCATTATCCAGCGCGAACAACGGATTCGGAATGCCCGCAAAACCGGGGCTGAGACTACGCTTGATGATCACTACGTTGCGCGCCTTGTCCACGTCGATGATCGGCATCCCGGCAATCGGACTGCTCGGATCGGTTCGTGCAATCGGATTGACTGTGTCGTTAGCTCCAATCACAATCGCCACGTCAACTTGCGCCATTGTAGGATTGACTTCGTCCATTTCGATCATCTTGTCATACGCTATGTTCGCCTCGGCAAGAAGGACGTTCATATGTCCCGGCATACGCCCTGCCACTGGGTGAATTGCGTACTCGACCACGCTTCCACGCGATTCGAGCAAGTTAGCAAGGTCTCGAACCGCAAACTGCGCCTGCGACACCGCCATACCATATCCCGGAACGATCAATACCCGCCCTGCCCCTTCCAACATCATCGCGACATCCTCTGCTGTGCCCGATTTCACCTTCCCGCCATAGACGTCATCTGCGCTCGCCCCGGCGGAAGTCGCTCCAAACGCGCCAAACAGCACATTCGAAAATGACCTGTTCATCGCCTTGCACATAATGATCGAAAGGATCAATCCCGACGATCCATCCAGCGCGCCGGCGATGATGAGAAGTTTATTCCCAAGCACAAATCCCATCAACGAGGCGGAAAGTCCTGCGTATGCGTTAAGCAGCGCGATTACTGTAGGCATATCCGCTCCCCCAATCGGGAGAATCAAAAGGACACCGAACAGTAATGAGAACCCGATAAAGAACGGAAAGAGCCAGGTTTGCCCCGGATCGACGACCAGTATCCCTCCAGCGACTAACGCCAGACCAAGGATAGTAAAATTGAATAGATTCTGATTTTTGAATGTAAAAGGATGCGATGGGAGAATCTCCTGAAGTTTCCCGAACGCCATCAAGCTACCGGTAAAGGTAAGGAAACCAAGCAGCATTTCAAAAATCAAAGCAACCATCTCAAACGTGCCGATATTCGGCATATGAAGCAGGAAGTGTGCACTTCCAACTAAAGCCGCCGCAATAGCCCCAAAAGCATGCGACAGCGCTGTTCGTTGGGGAACCGCCGTCATCGGCATAAAGACCGCCAGCGGAACGCCGATCGCCGCGCCGATTGCGAATGCGATCATCACCCACGTATAGCTGACAACCTGATATGAAATCAGTGTCCCCACTATCGCCAGCAACATACCGAATTCGCCGACCATCACCCCATGACGCGCGGTCTTCGGATGACTCATCCACTTCAACGCCAGTATGAAGCTGACCGCCGCAATAATGAACGCCAGCGACACGAACCATTGATCTGTTACCGTCTTTCCGCCATCAGAGGCCGACGCTGCGACAGTCGAGAACAAGACGCCGAAGGCTGTAAGGCTTAGTCTGCGAATCATCAATGACTGCCCTCCTTGGTCGCCTTGGCGTCGCCTTTCGGCCCACCCTTAAACATCTTTAACATCCGGTCAGTGATCATGAAACCACCGATCACATTTGAAAACGCTGCCGCAACAGCGATCACACCGAGCGTTTTGGCAATGGTTCCGTATGGCTGCCCCGGCTCGTAATGTTGACCGGCAATGATGATAGCGCCTACGACCGAAATCGCTGAGATCGCGTTTGTGAGAGACATCAACGGCGTGTGCAGCAAGTGGGAGACGCGACGGATAACCTCGAGACCGAGAAATGTCGCGAGAATGAAGACGAGAAGATCAGAAACGATATCCATGGATTCTCCTTAAGCTGGAATTGCAGGGGCGCCGAGACCGAGTAACTGGCGCACACCGGAATGAACAACTTCCCCGCCCGAAGTTACGAGCGTCCCCTTTACGATCTCGTCAGAAGTATCGATTTTCAAAGCTCCGGTCTTATCGACGAGCAGACGCAGTAGATTGGTGATATTCTTCGAGAACATCTGGCTGGCATGATACGGAGTTGTGGATGGCAAATTGGTTGGGCCGAGAATCGTGACATTATGCGCTAAATAAGTCTCGTCGGCCTTAGTCAGTTCGCAGTTCCCACCGCGCTCGGCGGCGAGATCCACGATCACCGAACCGGCGACCATCCTCTTGACCATTTCAGCCGTCACCAACACTGGCGACTTCTTGCCCGGTATTGCGGCGGTTGTAATTACCACATCCGATTCTGCCACCACACGCCCCATCAATTCTCTCTGTTTGCTATAGAACTCTTCGCCCATCTCCTTGGCATACCCGCCTGTACCTTCTGCAGATTCAAGCTCCATCTCAACAAACTTGGCGCCGAGTGATTCGACTTGCTCCTTAACGGCAGGTCTGACATCGTAAGCCTTGACCACCGCGCCGAGCCGTTTCGCAGTGGCGATAGCCTGCAAACCTGCGACGCCTGCGCCTATGATAAAGACTCGAGCGGGCGATACCGTTCCGGCGGCAGTCATGAACATTGGGAACATACGAGCGCAGTGCGACGCCGCCAACAATACGGCTTTGTAACCAGCTACCGTCGCCTGCGACGAGAGAATATCCATCGCCTGTCCCCGGGTGATCCGGGGAATAAGTTCAAGAGCGAAGAAAGCCGCGCCGGTTTTAGCAATTTCTTGGGACGAAGCCGGAGACGAGAGCGGTTCGCCAGCGCCGATCACAACTTGGCCGGGGCGATAGAACTTCAGATCGTCGACGCCTGCTACCGGATTAGCTCCAAGGGCTCGCACGTAGAGCAGAATGTCAGACGCATCGATGACTTCTTTTCGACTCGCCGCTATCTTTGCGCCCTTGGCGAGATAGGCTTCGTTGGTGTGGCCGGCAGCGAGCCCGGCGGATGCTTCTATGAGAACTCTCAAACCCGACTTGACTAACACGGCCGCTCCATCAGGGATGAGCGCAACCCGCTGTTCGCCGGGATAAGTTTCCCTAAGGACCCCAACTGTCATAGTGGACTCCACATTTTTATTATTGGATCAGATCGATGTGCAGTCGTTCGCCATTATCAGTTAAATCAGGCGACGATTAATTCAATATTTGGAAAGGTATTACGAGGCTGAACTTACGAGTGTAGGCTTTAAGTGGGAAAATTCTGAAAATCGCGGGAGATTTCGGATGTAACAACTTCAATCCCGCAGAGGTAAAGACGACATGTCACTTGTGCAAGCGATGGAGTCAACTCTAATCATCATCCGCTTGTTTGGAAGACTGCTCAAGGGCTGAGTCTGCGGGTCGAATTTCGGGATGACGGATTTCTCCGCCCTTCATCGCGGCGTTGCCGACGATGCCAGCCCCCATCAAAGCCGCTCCCAACAGAATTCCGATCCATAACGGCGAAGCCGGCGCAGCGTTCCTAAACCTCATCACAGCGGCTACAATTGCAAGCATAGCTACCACATAGAGCGTGATTGCCGCGCCTTCTGCGAGTTCCTCATGGGCTGACATTGCAAGCATAGAAACGCCCTGCTCTCCTGTCAGAGCGTCTCCGGCTCGTTCGCCGGTCTGAACTGAAACGAAGGCGCCAATCGCCCCTAAAACGAGCAGGAGAACCGCCCCGATAAATGCGCCCTTCTCCTCACGTTTCCAGAGTGCGATTGCAAGCAGAGGAATTGCGAGAAGAGGCGCGAATACCGGAAGATGGTTTATCATTAAATGAAGGTGTGGCGCATTCCAGACCATTTTTAACTCAGTGTTTAAGGTTCAGGCGAAGTTACAGCACGGCACGATGGAGCTGGGGCAAAAACAGTGTCGATGTAATATTTAAATAAAGGCTTGATGAAACTGATCGTTTTTGCGTAGAGGCCGAAGAATAGTTCGGCTACAAACCCTCTTTGCCGTGCAATAATCGGGCGGATATTTCTGTTCTTGAAATTGCTCTTCAGCGATAAATATAAGCTAACAGCACTCTCCCTGTCTGTCCGAGACTTTCCGGGGAGCACTTATCAGGTGTGTCTTGTTGTGTGTGCCAGTAAGGATAATCGAAATCAATAATATCGATGGAAGGAATTCCGGCTCGAATCAATGGAACATGATCGTCTTCAACCGCCGGTCCCTGTTCATCAGTGAATGCGGATACGCCGATTTGCTCGGCAATCTGCCATATATCAGATCGCAAGGCTGGAGAATACCGTTCTGAAAACCATTCGACTGGAAAGCGAAGATCGGAATCTCCTACCATATCGAGTAAAATCGCCTCGGCTGGCGGTTCGGGGGTTTGGTGACGCGCCCAGTATCGCGAACCGGCTGCATACTCATCCGGGTGATTTTCCCTTCCGATGTCTTCTCCATCCCATAACGCAATTAGAACCGGGCGAGACGGTGGATCGGCGACAAGTACCCGCGCTATTTCCATTAAGACCGCTACGCCGGAAGCGCCGTCATTTGCGCCTGAGATGGGTTGATCGCGTAGTTTCGGATCACGATCCCTGTCTGCTACTGAACGAGTATCCCAATGGGCGCAGAGCATGACTGGTGGAGTTTCCCCCAATCCAATCGGAACGATGATATTGGTCAGGTGAAGTTTCACGCCACTGCGCGGATCAATTATATCGAATTTCTGTTCAATCGGAATCAATCCAAGAGAACGGAAATATGCAACCATCCATTCAAGGCACTTTTGATGCCCAAAACTGCCCGGATTACGCGGCCCAAAATCGCACTGGCGCTTTAAGAGGTCATACGAAACTGAAGCGTTAAATGCTGGAGTTTCTGCATAAGAGACAGATGTTAACATCAGTAAGATAGATAAACGAACGCCAAGTTTGCTCAAGAGCAACGTTTTTCTGTTGCTCACACTCAATTCCCGCCCGAGGTAGCCTGTGAAGTCGGAAGAGCGTCGAGTTTCTGTTGAGCGGCGCGTCCATAATTCGATTCAGCGCCTGTCTCTTCAATAATCTTCTTATACATCCTCGCCGCGCCGTCGCTGTCGCCGAGCTTTTCGTAACAGAATCCTGCCTGATAAATCGCTGTTACCCCCCAATCAAGCTTGGTCTTTCTGCCGAGTATCTTCACCTTCAAGAATTCGAGAATAGCGCTGCGAAAATCTCCCTTGCCGAGACATGCTTCACCGATGTAATACTGAATTTCCGCTTCGCGCTCTGCATCGGCTAATGGCAGAAGTGGACGGTATTGACGGATCGCCTCATCCCACTCCTTTAATTCAAGATATGACTGAGCAATCTCCATTCTACGGTCGAGCAGATCGGGCGCATCAGGGAAGCGCGCCAGATAATCGCGATTCAACCTAATTGCGGCGTCGAAGAATCGAAGATTGCGATAGACTTTTGAGAGCGCTTCGAAGGTCTGCTGCCAGTATGGCGCAGCATCCCGTGAATCCCAGACTTTCTTCAGCGACGCTACTGCTTCAGAGTACTTTTCAAGCTGATATTGAGCCAAACCAAGTGACAGCCACGCCTCAGGGGCGAGTTCATTCTCGGGATAGTCTGCGAGGAATCTCTCAAGCTGTTTCGCCCCTTCTGCATAGCGTCCCTCCGTTACAAACGAGAGGCCAATAGCATAAGATGCAGCGGGCGCGTGGACCGTCAGAGGTAGTTTGTCGCGAATTAAGGTGTATTGTTCTCTTGCATCTGCGTACTTCTTATCCCGGTCGAGTGCGCGCCCCTTTTCTAGATAAAAAAGCGCCTTTGACTGATCGAGATCCTGACGATCCTTGTATTTCTTATAAAGGTCGGTCGCTTCCTTGCGAGCTTCCTCAAATTTTGACAGACGATAGAGGCAAACAATATGGCGGACTGAGAGGCTATATAGACTATCTGGCTCCTGACTCTCCAACTGAAGATGAACGAGCGCTTCAGCGGCGTCTTCATAATTACCCATCGAAATCAACAATTCTGGCAGTAAGCGACGACCAAATCCGGCTTCGGGTGAATCAGCATAACGATATGTTAACGTATCAAGATAGGTGAGCGCTCCCTGCGGATTCTGTCGCCCTTTTTCGACAAGCGCGAATTGATAGATCGCCTTCGCAGTAATGTCAGGATTCACCTCAATGTTGAGTATGATACTTAACTCCTCTGCCGCTCGAGGATAGTCTCCGGCGCGACGGAAAGCAATGGCGCGTTCAAGGCGGATACCGGGCGGCGGCAGTTCGAGAATATCAAGAGTCGGTCGTCCCCAGGCCGCGAGCGCGTCGGCTTTTCTCCTCGCGGTTAATGCCTCGATGGGGCGATCAAGCGCATCGAGAAGATCTGCTTCGATTAGTAGCTCTTCTTCCGGGTGAGTACTGTAGGGGTAGAGTCGTCGGAAACGTTGAAGGTAATTATATCGGGTAAGTGGGGGTAGTTCACTATCCTTCATCAACCAATTCGTTAAAACGGCTGCGCCCAGAGTTAACGGCATATGTTCTGCGCAAGCTTTTGCGCTGTCAACCGCCGCTTGCTTTGATCCGCTTCGAACTAATACGTCAACAATGATCGCTTTCAGAGCGGCGCGGTCGGCCTCCTGCGCAGATCTCGATGCCGTTCGATTCGCCATCTGGATTACTTCGCTTAGATTTGAAGCAGAAGCATCGGCGTTAATTTTTAACGGCAAGTAGCTTACTATGGTTGCCGGAGGAATTGAATCCTCGCCAAATCGAGCGATGAGTTCTTCGAATCGCCTTGCTACAATTACCGCAGGCATCGCTCCTGAATCGACCAGCCGCGCATCCGAGTTGAATAATCTCAAACCCAATTTGAGCGTAAAACTCCCCTGTGGATCGAGTCTTTGGAGTTGACTCAACCGGCTCCGCGCGGAATCGGAATACATCACGAAGGAGAGTCGATCCTTTTCTTTACGCCCAGCGTCGGCAAGCAACTGATAGGCCATGCCGCTGCGGTAAAGAGCATAGATACGGTCATCGGTCGTGGCAATGATATCATCGAGGACGCGATCATATTGATCGACCGCCTTAACCGGATCTTTAAACTCGTCGAAATAGAAGTCGCCCCAATCAAGCGCCCAGCGCACCGGATTTGTGCGATTTTGCGGCAGACTCGAGAGTTCCGCCATACGTTCGATCAATTTCTCGCCGCGAAGATGGAAGTTATTAATGAACTCAATCTCCGTTTCTGCTGAATCGCAGAATTCCGACGCTGGATATTCATTCAATAAATCCATATACCCCTTCAACGCTGACTGATAATCAGCGCGTCGCAGGGCGGATTGTGCGGCAAGATAGAGACCGTCATCGGCGTAAGGACTTCTCGGGAAATCTTGACGCAAACGATCGATAGCCGCAATAACTCCATCGATTCTCGCTTCTGCCCGTGCTCGCGCTAACTCAAACCACGCTCTTCCAATGCTGTCAGGCGCTTCACCCTGTTCCAGTAATTTCTGCCAAAGCGTTGCTGAACGTTCTGCTGAACCGAGATCCATCGATGTAACGGCTGCCCGAATACGGGCTTGACGAGCTTCAGGCGTATCGCCATTGGCGAGTTTTAAATAACGGTCAAGCGCGCTCTTGCGGCGGCCTAATACCTCCGCAGTCCACGCGCCCTTCAGAGCCGCCAAAGAAGATTTGGTTCCCGCCGAGTCGTACCAAGACAGAGCAAGCTCATATTCGCCGCCAAGATAAGCCGCGTCCCCCAGTTTCACCATAGCATGTCCGCGAATCATCGGATTCGAATTCGTCAAGAGCGGAGTGACGATTTCCTTCGCATCGAGATATGAGCCACGCATGTTGTGAAGATCCGCCAACTCCAATCGAGCATTTGCAGCGGGTAGCGTTGCCGGGTATAGAGATATACTATTCTGGTAATATTCCTCCGCACCGCTAAGATTAAACCTGCTACGGTCGATTCTGCCCTTTCGCACCCACGCTTCAGACGCGAGTGAATCGACGCCGGAACGAGATGTAACCCAATCAAGATATTGCCCGGCAGAACGGTAATCGCCTCGCGCTGCCAGACGTTCCGCCCGATCAAGTCTTGCCCGTGCAGCGGCTGGTGAATCTGGATACTTTTCAATTATTTTACCGGCGACGTCATCCGCATGTGCTGTATCACCCGCTGCGGCGCTCAGCATCGAAGCGCGACTTAAAGCTTCGGGCGCTAACTGTGATCCTGCGTAGAATCCCTGTACCCTCTCGTACGCTTGCGCCGCTTCTCTCGCTCTACCTGCAATCTCCAGTGACTCGCCAACCTTAAAGAGCGCTTCTGGGGCGCGGGGCGACTCAGCATAGACTATCGCAGTCCGAAGGAAAGCCGCGCGTGCACGTTCGGGATCTCCAGCAAGTAAATACGCCTGCCCTAACAGGAATTGCGCTTCGTCTGCTTCCCGCAATCCGGGGAAGTCACGGAGACAACGCTCGAGCTGCTCAGCGGCCAGATCGTAATACTTCTCTTCGAAAAGCTTCTTCGCATAGAGGTACTCATCGCGGCCCGGCGAATCCGCCTCCTGCGCGACAAGTTGTGATCCTGCGAAGAGCAGAACGAGCAGTAAGGTCAATGACAGATATGTCTTAATCGAACTCTTCAATTGAACCGATCTATATTCTAATAAATGAACTGAGATTCTATAGTATAAGTGAATCGAAACTTGAGGTTGATCTTTCTGCTTAAAGCATGAGAGTTAATCTCGAAAGCGATTAGCCCCGCTACTTCGCCAGTTCCAACCGCGCATACTTTAAAATAAGCGTTTTCCTTCCCACCTCGTCAAAATCGACGTCGATACGGCTATCCTGTCCTTGTCGGCGAAAGTCTATGATCAACCCGAGTCCAAAGGTCGGATGTCTGACCAGTGCGCCATGCCTCAGATCGTCAGGATCGAGTGATACGTTCGATCTGGACGTCTTCTCCGTTGGCGTCGTCGAGCGTCCGGTAGTTGGTCTTGAAAAAAGCCTTACCGGCGCAGTCGTTACCGGAGCTGATCGCTTCCAACTACCCATCAGAAGTTCAGCGGGGATTTCCTTCAGGAAGCGTGAAGGTTCGGCGTATCTTCTGTCACCCCAGCGCATTCGCTCTTCCGCATACCCGAGTGCTAACCAATCCTTTGCACGAGTCGCCCCGACAAAAAACAACCTACGCTCTTCTTCGATATCTTCCTGTGAGCCATCGGGCGACATCATCGGCAGCATTCCCTCTTCCAATCCGCCAATCATCACCATCGGGAATTCAAGCCCCTTCGCGGTATGGATCGTCATTAAACTTACTTTCTCCACTGTCTCGTCATACTTATCGATGTCGGTCACCAAAGCCACTTCTTCAAGGAATCCTTCTATCCCTTTGTCCGGACTGATCTCAGCAAAACGTGTTACATCAGCGATTAAACTATTCAGGTTTGCCAATTTCGATTCAGCTTTGGTCGGATCATCCTTTTCTTCTTCCTCAAGGCGTTCGCGCAAGCGTGTATTCACAACTATTTCCTTCACCAGATCGGGAAAGGGATGCGACATCGACTCCTTAAAACCATCCAGTAATTTCAGAAATTCATTGATTGCTTTTACTGCTCGCGGTTGCAGATTACCCCATGAAGCATAAGAACGAACAGTCTCAAGCAATGGTCGGATTTCACGACGCGCATGTTGCTGAATCTCCGCGATAACCGATTCGCCGATCCCTCTGGGAGGATAGTTGATGATTCTCGCCAGACTGATGTCATCAGCGGGATTGATTAGTATCCTCAGATAGGCAAGGATGTCTTTGATTTCTTTTCGTTCGTAGAAGCGCAACCCACCAACAACTTGATATGGAAGTCCCGCGGTTCTAAGGGCTCGTTCAAAAGGCAACGACTGAGCGTTAGTACGGTAAAGAATCGCACAATCGTTCAGCGAACGGCCGTTGACGCGTCGCTCTTCTAAAAGACAGGCCGTGAACTGGAGCGCTTCATCTTCGTCGGTTCTGGCTCGAATCAGAGTTGTCGGGCGCCCATCCTGCCTTGACGTCCAGAGCTTCTTCGGATGACGATTCGGATTGTGTTTTATTACCGCCCAGGCAAGATCGAGAATAAAGTGATGCGAACGGTAATTTTGCTCCAGACGGATTACTTTAGCGTCTGGCCAATCTCTCTCAAACTCAAGGATATTGGCTACCGTCGCACCGCGAAATCCATAGATAGCTTGATCGTCGTCGCCCACCACGCAGAGATTTCGCTTACCGAGCGCAATTGACTTTACAAGAGTGTACTGCGCTGGATTAGTATCCTGAAACTCATCTACCATTACATAACGAAAGCGGTTCTGCAACCGTTCCAGAAACTCGGGATATTTCTGAAACGCTTCAATCGGACGCGAGAGAAGATCGTCGAAATCGAGCCCCGACATCCTCCTCATCCTCGCTTCATAACGTTCGTAAACCTGCGCAGCGGTCTTCTGAACAGGGAGAGTAGCGAGACGAGCAAACTCCTCTGGTGACATCAACGTGTTCTTTGCGCGTTCAATCATCCAGGCGATTTCAGCAGGTTTGGCGGAGTCCGATCCGATCCCGAGATCTTTAAGGATTTCCTTGATCAGCCGTTTCCGGTCGTCAACATCGATGATCGTAAACCGTGGATCGATCCCGATATTGAGACCTTCCTGCCGCATAATGCGGGCAAAGATCGAATGGAATGTCCCCGCAACTAGCGAATCGCCATCTCGACCGACCATCTGTGCTGCTCGACCGCGTAGCTCACCAGCAGCCTTGTTGGTAAAGGTTAGACAGAGTATCTGGTACGGCTTTGCTCGACCACTCTGCACAAGATAGGCGGCTCGATAGGCAAGAACCCGCGTCTTCCCAGAACCTGCCCCAGCGACGATCAAGAGTGGACCATCCGTATGGAGAACGGCCTCCTGCTGAGGAGGGTTTAGCTCGCTCTCGAATCTTGACATGTCTGGCGCGCCGACAGACTCACGCGCCGGTATATTGGGAACCGTTTTATAAGACAATAGTTAGATTTCGTAATTCTAAGTTGATGACCGTCAATTTTCGGTCTCGTCGAAACACCCTTCAGACTAATCCAAATCCTCTTCTACCCTTCTCCCTTTTTCTCCAGATCGTATTCCCGCCGTAATTTATCAAGCTTCTGCTTCGATTCAAGATGTCCGGAATACTCGCGATTGAAGGCATGCGAACCGTCTCCCTGCGCTACGAAATAGAGATAATCGACTTTCGCCGGTTCTATGGCTGATTGAATGGATCGGAGTCCGGGATTATTGATTGGCCCAGGCGGAAGCCCGGTATATCGATACGTATTATATGGACTATCGATATAGAGATCGGAGCGGTGCAAACGCCGGGGACCATCCGGTATGATGTACTGAATAGTCGGATCCGCCATCAAAGCCATCTGTTTACGCAGTCGATTGTGAAACACTGCTGATACCAGTGGAGCTTCTGAACCGATCTGAACCTCACCCTCAATAATGGACGCAAGCGTGACAGCTTCATGCAAGGTCATTCCGGCCATGCGGATCCGGATCTGAAAGCTGTCTCCAACCACTTCAAAGAAACGGTCAACCATCCGCTCGGCTACTGCTCGCGGTGTAGTATTTAGATAGAAGTTGTACGTATCCGGAAACAAGTACCCCTCCAGCCTCGAAACAGGAAGCCCAAGCTGGTAAGCAAGCGTTTGATCTTCGCAGGCAGCTACGAAGGCTGCAGAATCGCAGCCGATTTCTCGGTGAAGTATGCCGCCGATCTCGCGCGCCGTTCTGCCTTCCGGGATCGTGACGTCTCGAGTGCGAATCATCGGAACGCGGAGTAAGCCAAGAAGTTGCGCATTGGTTAGCCCACGCGGCACAAGATAGCTGCCGGGAAGAAGCTTGCGTTCCATACCGCTGAGGCGAGCCGCCCAACGAAAGGAAGTTGGATGCGTTATCAGCTTGCGTTCAACCAGTAGTTTTGTAATCTGCTGAAACGACATTCCCGGTTCGATAGTCAGCATTTCCTCGCCGCCGCCTAAATCCGGCGCAGGAGTGTTGAATATCCATGCCCAGCCAAGCAGAGCCATTCCTGCCAGTGATGCGCAAATTATCGCGATTATTAGCGCGGTATTGATGCGCCCTGCTGCTTTTGCCAGGGGCGAAGGAGCAGCTCTCATAGATTATTATATGGATACTTTTGCATAACAAAGAAAGTTAACATAGAAATGACTCCTCTGTCAATTATAACTTGCAGTTAATAGATACTTTCGTTGAGCTTGCTTGAGTTTCCTCTCCTAAAGTATCTTGATTGTTCAACAAAGTGAAGTCGTTAAAACCTGATTTCACTCGACATATCTATTTGATACGCCCAATTGCAACTAATTTTTTTAAGATAAACCGGAGGAAAAGGTCGAGTCACAGTTTATTTCGAGTGTTCATTTAGGCGAACTTGCCGCACTCGTCACCGCTTTACTATGGTCTTGGACTGCAATTTTCTTTACCGCAGCCGGTAAACGAATAGGTCCGGGACCTGTCAATCTTCTCCGATTGACAGGCGGAATGGCGCTGCTCGGAATAACCAGCATCATACTACTCGGTTTCAATCCGACTGAATGGTATCGAGACGGCAATCCAGCATATCTTGCTCTTTCAGGTTTGATAGGCCTCGCAATTGGCGACAGCGCACTCTTTCGCTCAATGCTCCTCTTTGGACCTCGCCGGGCGACTTTGATGATGTCGATAGTACCGATTCTAACCGCGATGATCGCTTGGGGATTCCTCGACGAACGGCTCAATCTCATCACTTGGACAGGAATTTTGCTAACCGTTGCAGGTGTGGGCTGGGTGGTTCTAGAGCGAACCCCAGAGACGTCAGGAACATCGAGCAATAACGGCATTGATATTTCAGCCGGCTTAAAGTTCGGCGTAATTGCGGCGCTCTGCCAGTCCATTGGCCTAATTCTCGCCAAGGCAGGGATGGGGGAATCAGTAAATCCGGTCGCAGCGACTTTTATGAGAATAATCGCTGGATGGGGCGGTATGGTTATCGCTACATTCTTTGGCGCTGGAATCGCCAATCTCTCAGCCGCCTTCAAGGACCATCGCGGATTGCTGTTGACCGGCGCGGGAACGATTGTCGGGCCGTTTCTGGGCGTCTGGCTCTCTCTCGTTTCAGTTCGTTATGCCGAAACCGGCGTTGCGGCGACTTTAATGGGGCTTATGCCGATCTTCGTTATCCCGTGGGTTTGGATACTCTACAAGGAGAAAACTTCTCCCCGCGCGTTGGTCGGTACAATCGTTGCGATTCTTGGCACCGCTTTATTATTCTTAAGATAGCACGATAATTGTTCGATTGGTCGAATGAGTTACCCGTGGGAATTGCGAAGACTCGATTGGTGTGAATATTGCTAAGGATAGTGACGTTGAACGACAACCCCGTTCATCCGTCGTTTTTTCAATATATTTGATCGTTTCCTTATTGTAAACTCCTCGCCGTCCAGCTCCAAATTACACAACGGCGACCTTCAGCCACTCACCGCAGGCGTTATCGGAATGTATTTAATCACGAGCAAGCAACAGCTCGCGCCAAACGTCACTCGATTGGACGTTTTCGCCCCGCGCATCGCCGAGATCCGGCAACCCGGCCAGTTTGTGATCATTCGCAAGGGACAGGATTCCGAACGAATTCCACTCACAGTCGCTGGCAGCGACGCCAAAACCGGGACAATCACCCTCGTCATTCAGGCGGTTGGCAAATCTACCATCGAACTTACTTCGATGAAGGAAGGCGACTCTCTGCAAGACGTCGCAGGTCCTCTTGGTCGCGCGACTGAATTGATCGAACATGGTCGAGCAGTTTGCGTCGGAGGAGGCGTTGGAACCGCAGTGGTTTATCCAATCGCTCAGAAACTCCACGAATTAGGCGTTGAAGTCATCAGTATTATGGGCAGCAGATCGAAAGAATGGGTGATCTTCGAGGAAGAGCTGAAAGCGCTCGGCGAGACGATCGTCTGCACCGATGACGGCAGTTACGGTGTTCATGGCTTTGTAACAACCGCTCTCGAAGGAGTGTTGAAGGCTGGAAGCGTTGATGCGGTCTATGCCGTCGGGCCAGTCCCGATGATGAAGAACGTCGCTAAAATGACCGCCGCCTACAACGTCAAAACTATCGTATCGCTCAATCCGATTATGATCGATGGCACCGGAATGTGCGGCGGTTGCAGAGTCTCTGTCGGCGGTAAAACCATGTTTGCCTGTGTTGACGGGCCCGAATTCGACGCTCATCAGGTCGATTTCGCTGAACTCACCGAACGACTCTCTTCCTATCGTGAACAGGAGCAGCACGCACTTAAGCGGTATGAAGAAGGTTGTCGGCTCGGCCTCGACGTCGATCCTGTGGACATTCCACTGGGCGGACATATCCTGCAGAACAACTCGGTCTCGGACGAAGTCATCACCTACGGCATGCCGGTCAGCGCCAAAGAGAAAATGAAGATCGCCCGCCAGAAGATGCGCGAACAACACGCCGACCAGCGCCGCGCCAACTTCAGCGAAGTGAACCTCGGCTTCGACGCCAAGCTCGCCTTACTCGAAGCACAGCGCTGCCTTCAATGCAAAGCCAAAGAGTGCGTCGCTGGCTGTCCGGTCTTTATCGATATTCCTCAGTTCATCCAACATATCGCCGATGGAGATATGGCTTCGGCAGCCAAGGTATTACTGAAGGACAACGCCCTCCCCGCCGTTACCGGTCGCGTCTGCCCGCAAGAAACGCAATGCGAAGCAGTCTGCATCCGCGGCATCAAAGGAGCGCCGGTTGCGATTGGTTATCTTGAACGCTATGTGGCCGACTGGGCAAGACATAACGCCAGTTTGGTGACCTTCTCGACGCCCGTTCCTACCGGCAAGAAAGTCGCAATTGTCGGATCAGGCCCCGCTGGTTTGACGACCGCCGGTGAATTAGTTAAGCTCGGTCACGACATCACGATCTTCGAAGCATTCCATAAGCCGGGCGGCGTGCTGGTCTATGGTATCCCCGAATTCCGTCTTCCGAAGGCGATTGTCCAAGAGGAAGTTGACCGCTTGATCACTCAAGGCGTCAAAATCGAATATAACGCTGTCATCGGTAAGACCTACACTCTTAATGAACTCCGCGACCGCTTCGACGCCGTCTTCGTCGCCAATGGAGCCGGTCTTCCCGTCTTCATGGGAGTGCCCGGCGAAAACCTGAAGGGCGTCTATTCCGCGAATGAATACTTGACGCGCGTGAATCTGATGTCGGCAAACAATTTCCCGAGCGCAGACACTCCGGTTCTGAAAGGAAAGAACGTTGCCGTTGTCGGAGGCGGCAATGTTGCTATGGATGCAGTGCGCACGTCCAAACGACTCGGAGCAGAAAACTCAGTGATCGTCTATCGACGCAGCCGCGCGGAAATGCCTGCTCGTGTTGAGGAAGTCGATCACGCCGCCGAGGAAGGGATTATTTTCCAGATGCTCGTAGCGCCAATGGAAGTGCTCCGCGACGATAACGGCTGGGTGTCCGGGATGCGGTGCCAGAAGATGTCGCTCGGTGAGCCGGACGCTTCGGGACGTCGCCGCCCAATACCGGTTGAGGGTTCGGACTTCATCATCCCCTGCGATGTTCTGGTGGTCGCAGTGGGAACCAAGGCAAATCCGTTGCTCACTTCAACCTCCCCAGATCTCAAATTGAACAAATGGGGCAATATCGTCGCCGATGACTATGGCAGAACCTCTCTGAAAGGCGTCTGGGCGGGCGGCGACATCACTCGCGGAGCCGCCACAGTGATCCTTGCAATGGGCGATGGCAAGAAAGCGGCAGGATCGATGCACGAATACCTCACAACCGGCGAATGGCCTGCATAGGTTAAGGTTAAGGCTAAGTAGGATAGGCGTCCCTGCCTGTCCAATAGCCGGAATATTACCACGAAGGGACGAAAGGCGCGAAGAATTAATTAATCTTCGCGCCCTTCGTGTTTTTTGCATTTTCGGGAAGAAGCATCTTGACTTTTGGTAAGATATGTCGTATATTAACAACGCATGATGCTATATTATTGTCACATCGTCACAGAATCGCCGGAAACTGCCGCCTGACGGTTATTTGAGGCGGTGATGGAATGTGACGGAACGTGACGGAAAATTTCTTATATCTTTTATTTACAGCAATGCAAGAACCAAGAATCGCAATATATGCCGCTGCTAACCCGCTGCACGAGCGTTTTGGTTGATGCGCCCCTCTCCGTACACGCTAAAGCCGTGAACTCTAGACTCCAGCCCCCCTCACTTCATCAACACAATCTTCCTCGCCGTGGTTTCGCCCATTGCCTCCAGCCTCACCACATATACCCCCGCCGCCAAGTCGCTGGCGTCCCAGATAACCTTGTACTCCTTCGCGTAGAGGCTCCGTTGACTAACGGATTGTGACCCGCCTTTCCACAACTCTTTCACCATCCTCCCATCCACCCCATACACCCTCAAGGCAGCTTCCCGATTTATCGGGCCGGTCGAGAACTGGATAGTGGTGGAGGAGTTAAAGGGATTGGGGAAGGGAGGACAAAGGTCCAGGGATGAAGGCAATGCTCCAGACTCTTCATTGGTAATTGAGAGGTAATTCTCAAAGTCAAATATCCCGACGGAAGATCCTTGTGCAAGGTAGCCGAGACTATCTGCAAGAACCATCTGACGCAAACCTTCATTAAGGTGAATTTGACTGAGTACATTTTGATTGCGCCCCCATAAGGCCTGAAAGGCGGTTAATTCAGCCCAATCGTTTCGATATATCAGCGCCACACCTCCATGAGCTTCTGCCAAAACGAAATTTGGAAGTGTCGGCTGCGGACCTTCCTCCGACCAATCGTTTGACCAAAATACAACTTCATTTATGAGGTCAGGACTGTCGAGTTGTTCGATATTGTAAACGCCATAATAGACTATTGAATATCTACGCCCGTAGTAGTCACCATACACGCGCCGCAGGGTATGAAGGAAATTACTTTCAGCGATGATACTCCCACCAACGATTGGCATGCTGGCAATCTGATGGACGTGAATTGGATCGCTTATATCATAGACAATAATCGAATTTCCTTGAGCGCAAAATAGCCGATCGCTCGTGCAATAAAACGTCCATACCCTTCCAGCCAACTCCCATAGACGTTCGATTCTATTTACATCTCGGCAGTCATAGACAGTAAGATTCTCACCCCAACGAGTATAAAGACATTGGTCTTGAAGCTTAATCTGTTCTATGTGGCCGCCGACGCTCACATTTGTCAAGAACCGGGGTGAACCAATGTCTGTAAAATCAATTAGCCCTACGAGGGTGCTATCGAAATTCGATATTGCAAGAATTGTCGAATCATTGCTGACTAATTGAGCCGGAAGATCCCATTTGTAAGTGCTGATCGGTTCCGGCCTGACGGGATCGGCAATACTGTAAGCTGCGACGCCTGCGACGGAAGACGCAATAAACAGCAATGAATCGTGGATGGACAGACTTAATGCTTCACCATGTCGGTCAATTACCGAAAGCGTTTCCGGATTCGCTATATCTCTCAAATCATAGGATGTTATCCGTCGGTTATTTGAGAGTGTGAGAATGCTGTCTTTCAGGCAGGCTGTTCCAACGCCGGGTATGGGAAGTTGAAGAACTCTATCCGGCGTCTCCGGCGCGATAAGTGACCAAATCGAGAAAGTATCGGCTTCAGAAACAAGCAGATCTCGGTTGCCCCAGCCAATCCAGTTTGGGTGTCTGCACTCGATCCGAGAAATTTGAGAATATATGTCCACCGAGTCATTCCCGATGCATGTTAAAACGTTAGGACCAATTACGAGCAACTCCCCATCAGGAGATACTGCAATATTATTGTCCTCATAACCGCGCCGGTGTATCAGTCGTGGCGATGTAGGGTCAGAGATATTAAACACTTCCAAACCTTCAAAACCTCGTTCATAAGCCCAGTTCATCGTACGATAAAGCGTAGTCCCGAAGATTTGGGCATGCTCGGAATAGGAATAATAGCCAAGAAATCCATCAGTCCAAGTATGTTGTATATTTCCAAGAGAATCGACCGAAAAGAGAAATCTTGCCAAAGATCGATCAAAATTGAAGTCCCAATACTCCTCCATATATAGGCAATAGATCGCATTTGGCGAAACAGCAAACATATCCGGCGATCTACCGTCGACTCGTCCAAGCATAGTAGGGGCGTCAGGATTAGAAAAATTCACAAGCCTGAATGCGTAGCCGCCGCTGGTTATTGCCGTCATTGAGTCAGAGATGAACTTGTAGTGATCCCCAGAATACTGTAGATGGTGCGTCAGGACTGGTGCCGATGGATCGCTGTAATCATAGATTTGCAGCCCGTTTTGCCCGGTTGAGACAAATAGACGGTCCCCTGTACGCCAGATGTCTTGGACGCTCTGCCAAAAGTGGCCGAATCGTCCAACCTCGTGCGGTTCTCCTATCGTCTGGAGAGGAGCGGCAATCAGAAGAATGACGACTGTTAGGAACAGTACTCTGTTAAAGTTCATCTCTATCTCATTATATTTTTGTTACCTACATTAGCCTACTTGCACTTGCAACCTTACTGAATAGCTCTCCGCCCCCCCCCTCTTCGTCCCTTCACGCAATCCGCTCAATCCGCTGTCCCCTTCCCCTTTCAACTTTCAACTTTCAACTATCTTATCACCACAAATTTCCCGGTCTCGACGTTCCCTTCCTTGCCCTCCGTCTGGTTCTCCACCGCAAAGAGATAGAGCCCCGACACTACCTGCTGGTGGTTCCGTGAATTGAGATCCCACCCTTCGGCGAAGTCGGCGTTCCAGCCCTGATTATCGTCGCCCTCCATATTGTGAGGAACGATATCGACAAGGTCGCCCGCCACCGTGTAGATTTTTATCAAACACTTGCGCGGCAGATTGAAGAAGTAGAGCCGCCGGTCGGTTTGAGGGAAGTATTCGGGAGTGCCGTCGTCGCGGTTTTCCCATGATATGCCGCCGCCATGAACGCGAGTATAGTCTTCGTTCGCTCGATACGGATTCGGCACAACCATCACGCTCCTGCGGTCACTGCCGGACGGAGCAACATAAATCATATTTGCCCGTCTCGCCGATTCGAGCGGCGGCGTACCGGTTTTATAGTCGCCGTAGTCATAGGCGGTTACGGCGTAATACTTCGGCACCATCGGGTGGCTGTCGCGGATGACGTAGTAGTAGTTGCCGGAAGCCTGATCGAAGTAGAGAGCGCCGGTTCCTTCCAGACCGATGTTGCGCCCTACCGGTTTGAAGTATAGCCGCTGCCCAAGAACCAGCGTGTCGAGCGGCGACCCTGCCAGATTGCGAACCGGTCTGGTCGCCATCGAATCCGTTTCGCTGAAGTATGCCCAGTCGATCAGGTCGTACTCATCGAGGAAGGCAAAGTCCTTCTCCAGCCCGGAATTCGAAATGTAGATCCGGTAGCCTTCGAAGTCTCCTTCGCGGGAGAACGGATCGACGTAACTCTCTGATTGCGAAGGATTTTTATTCCACGTCAGGACTACCCACTTATCAAGCTCATCGATCCCAATGTCGAGAACTTCCGATCCTCGGGTAAGCCTCACTGGTTCGGTCAGAAGCTTCAAGCTCGGCACCGGTGGCGGAGGAGGACCTTGAAAGTCTGGATATCCGTCGCCAAAATCAAGCATACCGTTCAGACGAGTATAGTCCAGATCTTCAGGACGTTCGAGAGCGTCTTCGATCTGTGATAAATGACCGTCGGCCTCACCCTGGTCGGGGCCGGAGTAGATAAACTCGCCGCGAATTCCACCTGTCCATTTGTAGCAAATGTCTCCGACGTTAAGCGCATAGAGACCGTCCTCGCCAACATCTTCTCCGAACCACCCGTCGCCTGTATCCTTGATCCTGTCGCCCTCGGAACCGTCGAGATCTCCGGTTCCTGCCTGGTGGTCATTACCACGATCAAAAATCGGCGTATCTACCAGTGGATTGTCGTAAACCTTGGCGGCCCAGTCGGCGTTGTAGCGCAGGCTGGTAAAACTGAACAAGGTCGGATCGATACTCGCATTATCAGGTTGGGATCGGTTCCGGTCATGGAAAGCGTTCCCCGCCACATAGGCGATGGTCATCGAGAATTTCTCGCCCGGATTTAGACGGTAAACTCGATTTCCCGCCTGATCGAGATGGTCGAAAATCCCGAGAGGCCCCCATGACAGGAGGTAACGAGTGTCGTAGCCATTCGCCAGATCGGCGGTATATGCTCCGGGCGTTTCATCCGTTACACCCGGCACTTTCCAATTGTGTGAAGCGAGCACGATATCGGGATTCCAACGGTCGCGGATTACTTGTGGATGGCTGGTGATATAATCAGGCGAGTTAACATAGACCTGATCATAATCAAATTCACCGTTGGACAGGACGAAGTACTTGCGCAAATCTCCCATCGGCGTTCCGTAAATATTCGTCCAACCTCCGGGCGCATTATCATCCTCCCATGCAGGACCAAAGTCAAGATCGGCGTCGCCGTTGGAGATCCACCAATTAAAGCTGGTGCGAAGTCTGGGATTGGGCGCTCTAAGCACTCGAACGCCGGTTATATCGGGGCAGGTGAAGTCATTCCCCGAAGCCTGATTGACCGGTCGGCCGTCATTATCCGCGATCCAGGCGGTATTAATCAGAGTCGAGTCGGGATTTCCGTCGGGGCGTGTATAATAAAACCACTGCTGGAAACCGCAAATATCATCTTCATACCAATCGTTCGGCTCTCCTTCCCAGCCGACGTCGCCGTCGATATAGAGACCTATATAGAGATTCTTCAGATAGTTGCCGGCGATGTTTTCAATTTCCCAGTCAATGATGATGAAATTCTGGGCGTAGTTGTAGCTCCAGGAGTAAGACTTCTGCTTAACCTTAATACCGAGCGGAAAATGCGGGCCATCCACAGGATCATTTTCGACATAGAAATCTTCCGTTAGAGTATCCGAATAGTTCAGCACGAAGTCCTGTTCCGACACTGCGTCCGGCGATGTAACGTAGTCCCCTAACCGGTTATAAGCGTTAGGTCGAGTCGATAGTTCCACGATCTCGCCTGCGTCTCCCTCCGCGGGATAGAACTCATTGATTCGCGGTCTCACCCAACCATCTGTTCCGGTCGAGATGCGGGGAAACTCATAACCCTCCTGCTGAACCATGGCACCGAGCCAGAGCGCTCCTTGAAAGAGATACTCCACGTTCGATCCAGCCGGATACTGGCATTGCGGAGCCCACTGGCCGGGGTATTCGGGATCATCCATACCCAGACCGCCCCAGATGGAGTAATTGCCGAAAAAACCCCAATTTGTCACGTTCATCCAGAGGTTTCCTACCCGATGAACTCGATTTAGGCTGTTAGGAGCGGCAAGGTCAGTGCGGACGGGCCCCTTCTGGGTTACATCACTCGGTTCTGGTTCGAGTTCAGCAAAAACAAAGCTTGCCTGCATGAGAAGCATCAAGGCGACTACGGCAGAGGCAATTGGCTGGCGGATGAGGGAGGACATAATTTCCGACGGCTTTAATGGTAATTTGGGGATCGGTATAGCAGGCTCTCCGAAGCAAGAGAGCCGCCCGACGCATCAAATTAATGTAGCGCACCGAGCGGCTCAATGCAAGGATTCAAATGGTTCCAGCTATTGCACTGGAATGGTAAAATCGAGATTGGCCCAAGTTAATCGCTTCCGATCATGTGAATTGATAAAACCGGTCAGCAAGGTTTCAGAACTGGGCGTTACAATCGCATTCAAAACCTCGACGCCATTGATGACGACGTTTACAGGTTGATCGAACTTCGTCAGACGCGGGCAGAGCGCCAGACGTAATCCCGACACCCGCGAGGTTTCGATTTCAAAGGTGTTGCCGAGCCGCTTTGCTTGAATTGCGCCTGATTTCGATGTCCGAGGAAATATCGGATACTCCCGCACAGGCGGATAATTGCTCTCACCCTTTAAGGTCTTTCTACCGCGCTTGTAGGTGATCTTGATCGGATCGCCGCGCTTACGCCCTTCCTTGGCCTTGACAATGTCCGGCATCCCGATAATCTTCAGTCCGTCGATCTCGGTTATGACGTCGCCTTCCTTCATGCCGATCAGAGCTGCTGGAGATTCGAGATCACGGGCTACGGATGCGACGCGGACGCCCTTCCCTTTGTATTCCATATCGGGATTGAAACCAATAGTGAGACGGTCGTCTGTTTGTGTAAGGTTGTAATCTTTATGCCATTCCGCCGCAATCCGAGTGGTATCGATGTCCGTAATCGTGATCCAGTCCGATGTCGCAAAGTTTAGGTCAGCGGTTTCAAACCTGATAGTTGGTGGGTAAGCATCCCGTCCATGCCCTTCGAACCGGTCAGCCCAAGCCTCCATTTCCGGCGTCATATATTCCCAATTATGACCAGCCGTGTCATAGTAGGCTGTTGAGAATGGGGACCCCGCTTCGAAGGCGAGTCGATGGATACGTTCCATTGCAGCCGCTGGATAAAGTTGATCACGCCCGCCGTTCGTCACGAAAAGCGGCCGGGCGGAGAGACTTGGCAAGTATGCGGAGACTCCTCCAACAAGAGTCCCTACCGCAGGATGTCCAGACCACGGATAAAAGGACGAGAACTCTGTGGGAGCCAACATCCCAAACTGGAAAGAACCGGAGCCGCCATCCGAGAAACCGCTCATACCGACATAGTCATCATCAATGTTGAACTGGCGTTTAACGTCTCGTACAAACCACAGGATGTTCTGCATCCCGGTCGAATCCCACCAGGCGCATCCTGTCATCCCGAGGGGATAGAGGTAAAGCCAGCCTTCACGCTCGGCGATCTGAATCTCAGGTTCCTCTAGCCAATTCTTGGCGCCAGCATCCCTGAACTTGGGGCCGGACACGCCTCCATGAAGGTTGACCATCAATGGAGCCGGTTGGTGAGAATCGTACTTGGACGGAATATAGAGCCACGCTGGAGCTGTAAGCGTGTCATTGATCTTATGTGTCAGCATTATCGCCCAGCCGGTCGTGTCGGGCACAGGGTAATCGTTGTAAACTGAGATCCACTTGGCGAGAGAATCGACAGGTTCAGCGATCAGACCTGCCATAGCGCTTTTGGCAGCTACTAGATCGCCCGTTATGAATTGTTTCCTTTGATCGCCTGAAGGCATTGCCAACAGCGAAATCCAAGATGACAGTAGCACAAACAATACACACACTAAGCGTCTCATACGTACTCCTATGAAGTTTGGAGTTTCGAAACTTTGTTACGTCGAGAGGTAGCTGTATCAGCTCTTCTTTACCGCCGGTTTTCCTCGAACCATTTCCGCTACGTTCGCAACACCAGTAATCGCAGCATCGATATCGCTCTCGTTATTGAAAGGTCCAACAGCAAAGCGAACCGTTCCTTTGATCTCAACCGTTCCGAGCTGTTCGTGAACCATCGGAGCGCAATGCAGTCCCGTCCGGGTGGCGACATTATGGTCAACGTCGAGGATGGTTCCCGTGTTGCCAGCTTCAAAACCTGCGACGTTCATCGAGAGCACAGGGATGTGTCCTTGAAGGGATTCCGCCATATAGAGGACGACGCCGTCGATAGCGCGCAAACCTTCCCATAATTTGGCAAGCAGCGCCATCTCATGTCTCCAGATCGCATCGACGCCGCCCTGGCCTTTGATGAATTCCTGTCCCGCCAAAAGTCCGGCAATTCCCATAATATTGATCGTTCCAGCTTCAAGCCGATAAGGATACTCTTCGAGGTGCGGTCTTTCAACCGATCTTACCCCAGTGCCTCCCCACCGCGTACTCTTAATTTTGGCGTTTTTCCCGACGCAGATCCCACCGATACCGGTTGGACCGAATAACGACTTATGCCCCGTGAAGCAAACCGCGTCGATATTCATCGATTCCATATCGATAGGAACAACACCGGCGGTCTGGGAGGCATCTATAGCGAAGAATATCCCCGCCTCGCGACAAATCTTTCCGAACTCAGCAACAGGTTGGAATGTGCCAATGACATTCGAGCCGTGGTTGATAATAACCAGTCGTGTGCTTGGTTTGATGGCAGCTTTTACTGCGTCAGGTTCGATGAATCCCTGACCATTGAAGGGAATATGGGTGACTTCGACCTCCCGCTCGGTCATCATGTGCCAGAGAGGGCGCAGAACGCTGTTGTGTTCGAGTGAAGTTGTGATTGCGTGATCGTGGGGTGATAATACGCCCTGTATTACCTGATTTAGGGCGTCGGTAGCGTTATAAGTGAAGACAAGGCGATTGGGATCATCACAGCCGAAGAATTGAGAAAGCGCAGTGCGACATCGGTGAACCATTTGTTCACATTCGCGAGCGCGGTCGTAGCCGCTCCGCCCGGGATTGACGCCGAAGTCCCGATAGAAATCGTGCATGAACTTGTGAACTTCGGGCGGTTTGGGCCACGTTGTAGCGGCGTTATCGAGGTAGATCAGGTCGCGCAAGGAGGTTCTCCAGTGGTTGAAGTAAAACGTTCGTCAATAAAGTAACACCAGCAGAATCTCTCCTGCAATCCAATCTAACGCATCTGAGCTGACCTGACTCGATTCGATCAGCTTTTTGCACTCTGTCGGAGCCAATCGCCGATAATCTGCCGGTGATCGAAGCAGATTTCTTTCGGCAGGTTTCTGAAAGGGAATACTCTCGCTTCAGCGGCGTCATCTGCTCCAACCGGCGTCCCGACTGCTGTTGCGCTGAAAACGACACTGACGGTATGAAATCTTGCGTCCCTTTTCGGATCGGAATAGACGCCGACGAGTGCGAGATTCTCAATAATGAGTCCGGTTTCCTCCAACGCCTCCCTTTTAACCGCATCCTCTACGCTTTCTCCAACTTCGACAAAACCACCCGGCAGAGCCCAGCCCAGAGGCGCATACTTCCGATTGACTAAAACAATCCCCTCTCCAATCCTGATTACCGCGTCAACCGTAAGAAGCGGCGTAGTTGGCGGCCATGTTCCTGACATTAATGCTCCCTTCATTATGTTGCGCAATTATAACATTGCTGGAAGTATTTCGCTTTGTGTTTGATATTTACGTAGGATAACAGTCTCGTTTCTCAAAATATAGGGTAAACCCGCACAGCTCTTACAATCTTCATTAAACTAACTCCCTAATAGCTGTGCGGGTTACACAATCTCACACAGATGCGAAAATTCACTCAAGCAATGGGTTTAATGTAACTCTATTTCTACAAAAAGCAGCGACGCCGGTGGTGGTCCGGCGTCGCTTTTAACCGTGCGATTGAATGAGGCAGTTAATCAACCACACGGAGGGTTAGTTGGCGGCGCAGGAGTAACCCATGCGCCGCCAACATGTTCGAACTTACTTAACCAGCGTAACCTTGCGAACGTCGCTGAAGCTCGGGGTTTCCATCTTCACCAGATAGACGCCCGAATTGAAGCCTTCAGCGCTCCATACCGCAGTGTGGTTGCCAGCTTGAAGCTCACCCGATACAAGGGTAGCAATCTCACGTCCAGCTACGTCGAACACACGGATCGAAACCCGTGATGCTTCCGGTAAGCCAAACGCAATACGCGTTACCGCATTGAACGGGTTCGGGAAGTTCTGACCAAGATAGAACGATTCAGGTACAATCGCGCCCGCAGCAGCGTCAGCCGCTGTGAAGCCGTCTGTCTCGTAAACGAGACCGGCCATGCGCAGATCTACCACTGCGTCCTTGTCAGCATCCCACAACTTCAGGGTGAAGGCTTCGCCCTTCTGGAGACCTTCAACCGCTTCGGTAGAAGCGTCGTCGCCCCAGACTGCCAAGCCGACCATACCCTCGGTCACATGACCGACGCCGACCAAACGACCGCTCGTGCTGAACGCGGCAACCTGATCGTCAGCGGTAAGTTCAATCCCGCTGATTCCGGTCACCAATACGCTCATGTTCGCGCCGGTCATCGCCGGTTCTGCCCAATGTCCAACGACTGAAGCATTCGACTCGCCGACTTCGATAGCCGCCGCGCCTTGCTGAGCCCCTGGATAGTTAAGGGTCACTGCCGCATTGACGTTGATCTGATAACCGCGACCTTCACGCCATGCATCCATGTTCGAGAAGTTGTTGCGCGGTGAGGCAAAGTGGCCGAAGCCGTCCTTCGCCAGGATCACATTGTCAATAATCGGCGAGAATGCCGTGAAGCTGTTGCGCAGGCAGGTAAGCTGATAGGTCGGGAAGTAGGCGATCATATTCCAGCCTGCCGCAATCGGCACATCGGCTTGAGGATCGATCTGAACGCCGGTCCACTGACCTTCACGAGCTTCATTCATGCGAACCTGATAACCTTCAGCAGTGTTCCAGAACGGAATGTTGTTGAAGTTGTTGTTAGCAGGCGCGTAGAAGTTACCGCGCTCGTTCTTCATCAGGATAACCTGATGACGAGCTTCTTCACGGAATTGAGCCATCATCATCCGAATGTCAGGACCATTCGCATTCCAAAGGTCTTGCGGCGGAGTGATGTTGATCGAAATCAGGTTCCAGCCAGCAGCCAGCGGAACTACGCAGGTGTAATCGGCTGTGTAAGCCAATGACAACAGTGTGTAGCCGCCGTCTGCCCAGTCGAGTGAACCTTCAGCTACGGTTGCACGAACGTCGTATTCGACGTTGGCTTGATCGTCCCACGCTTTGAAGGACATCTGGTCGCCTGCACGGAACTGATTCGGCGCCATGTCCGCATCAAAGCCCCAAGCTGCGATTCCGAGATCTTCACCTTCAACCCAGATTCCAGCGCCCGAAAGGACGTTGGCAGGAGTGAAGACGCCGACTTCCCAACCGGTTGAGGCTGGAGTCTCTTCGACCGTCACACCAGTAATCTGGATGCTGTGGTTCGGAGCAGTCTCGGTGAAATCAGTAAAGTGACGGAGTCTCCGGCCTTGACCAATGTTCATCGAAACGCCGAGAATCAATTCCGGGAAGTCGATGTCGTTTGATTCGATCACCAACTCACCGAAGTAGTCGCCTTCCGGCAGATCAAGCGGGCTGAAAGTAAGAGTGATTTCGGCTTCGGCGCCGGCTGCAATCGAACCTTCTTCCGGATTGATCGTCAACCACTCGAGGCCGCTGTTGGCCAGTCCATCGAGGTACCAGAGCACCGCTGAGCCGGTTCCGCCCCAGATATACTGATCGGGCTGCGCATGGAGGAAGCCATCGGTGGTTCCAGCGATGACGCAGAAGCCGCGACCGTACTCATAGTTAGCAACCGCTACGAGTCCGTCGCCGCCTTGCTGATCGCCCGTACCGATGATCATCACCTGATAGGCGTCTGAGTTGTCGGCGTTAGCGATTGCGTCTTCAGTGTAGCCGCAATGCGTGAACCAACTGCCGCTCATCCGTGTTCCTTCATCCCAGTTCAGGATGTCGAAGAGGAGGCATTCTTCCTGTGTAACTACAGTCACGCCTTCCATCGCGTAATACTCTTGACGAGTGATTCCGCCCGGATGGGTCGGAGCCGGGTCGAAGTTATTGGTGCCGGTGCTCATATAGTAAGCGCCGCCGCCGTCAACCCACTCATCAATTGTGCCAGCGTTGTTGTTGTACGCTTGATACCAGTCCGAACCTTCCTCGTTTCCAACCACCCACATTGCCTGGAAGTCATCAAGGTTGATGTTTCCGAGTTCGTCGGGCGTGTTGATGCGAGTGTAGTTCAGGCCTTGTTCGTTCTGGAAGATTTGCTCCATGTTGTAACCCCACGGATCGGAACCCTGGATTAACAGGAAGGCCGATTCCGGTTGGTCACGACGGACAATCGGCGCGTTCACGAGGCTGCGAACCCCGCGTACGTTGTTGTCGCGTCCCTGTTCAATCGGACGGGAGCCGATGCTGACAACCAAGTCGTCGCGATCCTGGCCCGCTTCATTTCCGATGATCAGCGCTGCATTCACAGATGCGCCGTTCGGTTCTACGAACTGCATCGGAACGTTTTCTTCCGGACGAGTGTAGATGCTCGGCGGGAGCATACCGAAACCGGTAAGATCCCAGTAAACATCTTGATCGACAACGTTCATCGCGTCGGAGACCATATGCACCCGAGCGTTACGGTTGCCGGTTGCAGACGGACGGAAGAAGAAGTTGAATACGTGTTCCCCGCGGGGAGCAATATCAACTGCGCCAGCCAGATCGGTGGCAAAGTCGCCCGCATTGTCGCCGTCGAACGTGAAGTCGCTGACGGTGTATGCCTGTGAGCCGAGATTCATCACGGTTACCGGGAAGGAATTCTCAGCCCCGACATAGGTCATCGGGAATTCGACCAACGCATTTTCAACCAGCGGAACTGGCTGAGGATCTGCGTCGAAGACCGAACGACCATTGACCACCAGATTTACGGTCAGAACTTGGTCCGGATTGGCGGGATCGTTGGAGAAGAAGTGGATGTCCGCTTCATACTCTCCGCCGAGGGCGCCAAGTGCGTTCAGCGTGAGGATCAGGTCAACGTTGCTGCCTACGTCAAGGGCTCCATCCATCGGAGCCATGCCAAGCCAGTAGGCTTCTACGATGCCGTCGTCATAGATCCGGTAATCGCCTTCGCCGTAGCTACCCCAGATGAGGTTGTGCTTGTCGAAGCCGAGTCCGTCCCATTCCTGCGTCGATTGGCCATTGGCTGCCCAATCCTGAACCAAGCCGGTGATTTGCCAGTTGGCTTCGTCCACCGACATTTCCCAGATGTGACCGGGAGTATTCATCCAAAGTTTACCATCAGGGTGCTTGTCAACCCAGCAGAGACTGCGCGATCCGTTGCCCTGCGTGAATTGCCGCCACTGATCGCTTGCAATGCGACCCAACTCTTCGCCTGCTTCATTGACGATGAAGAGGTCCATGTTGTTATTGTTGTCGCAGTACATGATGAATTCGCCGTCCTGACTCGCGGTGACGCTGGTCGGGACGCCATTCAAGTTCAGGTTGCCGAGGTTGTTGCCGTCTATATCCCAACGGGCGAGGAAACTGTTCGCCCAGTAGATCGTATAGAAGGTTCCATTCAGCCAGGCACATCCCATCGGGTTGCCCTGCGGTTGCCATTCGCGAACGACCTGATAACCATTGGCCGGATCTACTACCGCCATCCAGTTCGGTGAATAAGCGGTGATCAGGAGCAGTTCGTTATCCCAATCGTAGGCGATACCAGCCTTGTAGTTCCACTGACCGGAGCGATTCCACTGGAAGCTGCCAAGCTGTTCACCGGCATCGTCGCGGGCTGGGCCGCTGACGGGGCCGCTGGCGTCGGCAAGGCTGCGGACTTGACGCATATCAGCGTCGCGCCCTGCTTCCGGTTCACGAATGACTTCGATTTCGGCTGCCCAATTCAGAACGCTGCCGCCCTCGTTAGAGAGATTGACAGCGACTTCTTCAGAGTTGCCTTCATCGAGTTCACGATTGACCTCGTTGGTTTCAAGCACGAGCACCGGAGCGGTCAAAGCCGTTCCAATCACTCGAACCGGATAACCATCAGCATAGCGAGGATCATTCGATGTGAACATCAAAGTTGCTGCATGGTCGCCTTCGCCGTTCGCTTCTGTCGGTCCGTACCAGACCTGCAGACCGCGGACTTCGCCCGGCGCCAGAATGAAGTTTTCGAGATCATCTACGTTGACGTAGAAGTCAGTATTGGCCTGATCTTGAACTACGTCGGTCAGGTTCAGATCATCCGTACCAACATTCTCGACTGCCACAGTGTAGGAGACCGGGTATCCGAAGTAACCGATACCGAGCGGCACAGGAGCTTCTTCTTCTTCCGGTCCACCCGGTGTAACATCGATGTTTGCGACACCGGTTACGTTCATCGTAACCGCGATGGTCGCGTCGGGTGTTTCACCCGGCTGTGCAGGATCGTTGCTGATGAAGTTGACGTCAGCAATATACTGACCGCCTAACAGACCTTCAGCATTGAGTACGAGTTCGCCCATTTGTGAACCGCCGGCTCCAATTTCGGCCTCTTTCGGCTCGAAATCAACCCAGCTAACAAACGATGAACTCGGTCCGAATGCAATCGCACGGCCTTCAACCAAGTAGCCGTCGCCCTGTCCATTCGGAACGATTTCCATTCCGTGACGTCCATCGCCGCCGTTGAAGCCTGCGTGGCCATCACGTGCGAAGCGATTTCCTTCACCGAAGGAAGCCCCATACTGCATTTTGACCATGCCGTTGTCGTAGAAGATCACTTGGAAATCGGCATGACTTCCACCGGCGCGTTCATCCCACTGGTGGTATGTAACGACCGCCATATCCTGGTTGTTGGTCCAGAAGTAGAGCGGTCCTGCGCCGTTATTCGATCCGTGCCAGTCGCCATTGCAGATGGTGAAGGTGTAGAACGTGTTCTGGTCTCCGCTCGGGAATGCAGGCATACCAATCTGATTGCCGCTGTTCACGAGTGAAATCCAGGCGTCACTGTCCACGTAAATAAAGTTCTGGACGCGATCGTAGAACGGGAAGTCGAATCCGAGGTCGATGCGTCCGGTGTTCTGATCGTCGCCCAAATTGAATGTGCGAACGCCTTCAGCTTCCCGAATATCGATCCATTCGTATTCAGGTCCGTCGTTCTCGTCGTTGTCCCGCCATTCGTAATCCATGTCGTCCGGCTCACCACGACGATCGCGCGCTGGCGCGTCCATCGAGATTGAGCTTGCTTCAGCACGAACCGGACCGGCCAGCGAACGAACGCCGCGGTCGGAAGCGCCGTCGCGCTGCGGTTCTTGAGTTACGATATCGACCACGTAGCGGAGCGGTGCGTCGCCGTCATTTCCGACTTCGACGTCATAGCTGCGAACGTCGCCGGTAACCAGGTCATCGGCCACTTCATTACGCGAAAGCGTAAGGATCGGCGGAGCGGTGACTGTTCCGTGCGCGAAGATGTTAATTTCCTGTTCATCTCCGTCATTGGTGGTGATGATGAGCGTCCCTTCCCAATCGCCGCCAGCCGGCGCGTTCATAATGAGTTGGAAAACAATCTCGCCATCGACGCCAACTACGGTCTGAACATCGGGATTCCAGTTGGTGGAGAAAGCTTCGCCTTCGCAAGCGACGTCATTGATTGTCAGGTCGTCAGTGCCGACGTTGGCAACCGTGATGTCAATCGGATACGGACCGCCGAAGTAAAGTTCATCGCCATAACGGGCGTTGAAATTGACCTCTTGCGGATACCCGTAAGCTTCATCCCAAGTGACGTCGATATCTGGAGCGCCCGTCACTGTGAGGGTTACTTGAACCTGAGTGTCAGGAGCGTTCGGATCGTTGGAATAGACATGTATAAGCGCTTCATAGACGCCGCCAATAAGACCGGCTGCGTCGAGATGCACGATTACGTCTGTCCATTCACCGCCTTCAAGAACGCCTTCCACCGGAGCAAGGGTAAGCCAGTAGGCTTCGGCAACGCCGTCGTCATAAACGCGGATGGTAGCAGGACCATAGCCTCCTACCCACATGTTATGACCGTCGTGGGCTGATGACGAATAAGGCTGATCGTTCCCCGGGAAAACCGGGAAGCGCTGGACGTTTTCGGTGCAGACCCATTGATCGGTATCTACCGCAATCTGGTAGATGTTCCGGTCATTGTAGTTGCAGAACCAAAGCTGTCCTTCTGGATGCTTCGGAACCCACTCCATGCCGTATTCAATCACGTTGCCGTGGAACTGCATGTGGCTCTGCTGAGAAATCACGCCGATCTGGTTGCCCACGTTACCTTCGCCATCGAGCGGGTAAACATGGATGCCCCAGTCGTTCGAGCTCAGCACGAACAACCGCTCTTCCTCGACGTCAGCTGCCAAACCGTAAACGCCGAATCCGAAGTTGATGTTGCCAACATTCTGACCGGCTGCATCCCACTTGTTCACTTGTGCGCTGCCAAGCGAAGTCGGCAGCCACAAGAAACCGTCGGCCCAGCAGCCGTCCATGTTGTTGCCGCAGTTGATGCGGAGAACTTCTTCGAAGTTCTGGTAGCCGTTGTCATGGGTATAAGCGGCGGCGATGGCGTTATTGTATTGCGTCACCCACATCCGCTCATTATCCCAGTCCCAACCAACCGGCGAGCAGTAAACGTTCTGCTGGTTGATGCCTTGGAACTGACCCAGGAGTTCGCCCGGATCATCGCGAAGCGGAGCGCCGTTGAGGCTGCGAATCTGACGATAGGCAGCATCGCGGCCCGGCTCGCGAGTGACTTCGAACTCAATATTCCAACGCAACGGCGCATCACCGTCGTTTGAAACGGTAACAGCGTGATCGTTCGTTTGACCGGTCATGAGTTCGTCTTCGATCATCTGCGGCGAAACATTGATAACCGGCGGGAGATACGCGCGTGCATGGATGGCAAACGTGTATTCCGCTTCATCAGGATCGCCTGACTGAATCGTGCAGACTGCATTGATGTCGTTAGACTCACCGGCGGGAGGATTGAAGGTGATGGTTACCACCGTTTCCTCGCCCGGGGCAACGACAAACGCTTCTTGACTGAACGAGAAGAGTTCGCTGTCGGTCCAGATACCCTGAACATCGAGGTCGTCGGTGCCGTCGTTGGCTATGGTGATATTCTGATCGTAGCTGGTTCCCGCGAAGACGTCCGGAAGCGCCCGGTTGTAGTCGAGGATGCTCGCTTGGGGATCATCTCCGTTAAAGCCGGCTTCTTCAGCCCATTCAACGGTGATGTCCGGAGCGCCAGTTACGGTCATCGTAACGGTGATGATCGCGTCTGGTTCTTCACCCGCAGCGACCGGATCGTTACTAATGAAGCAGAGGTCAGCGACATATTCGCCGCCGAGCAGACCTTCTGCATTTAGAGTAAGAGTCGCCATTTCTGAACCGCCAACGCCGATTGCAGCTTCAGCGGGTTCAAAACTGATCCAACGGGTAAAGGCGCTGGCTGGACCGAAGGAAATGGCGCGGCCATCAAAGAGATAGCCCCCGCCGCCTGCGATATACCAACCGTGACGTCCGTCGCCCATGTTGATTCCCAAACCAACGTCGGCCGTATTGGGGCCGTATTGGATCGTCACCTTACCACTGGACTCGACGATAGCCTGAGCCTGCATGGACTGGTTGCCAGCCCACCAGATGACCAATTTATCTTCGTTGTTTGTCCAGTATTGGACGGTGCAGGAACCAAAGTCCTGTGGCGACCAACAAACTGTTGCGTCATATGGCTGACCTTGACCGACTGCGACCGGCCAGTTGGCGATCGGCAGACGATATTGCGTGCCAGCATATGTGAACGAGAAGTATGCGTCAGAATCAATATAGATCTGACTGAATTCACGACCCCAGAACGGAACAACAAATCCCATATCAAGAGCGCCAGTATTCTGGTCGTCTCCCATATTGAATTGGCGCACGTTCTCGAAATCGCCAACATTCAGCCATTCGAATACGGGACCGTCATCTTCGTCGTTGTCCCGCCATTCATAATCCATATCGTCCGGTTCGCCGCGACGGTCGCGGGAGACCGACTCGTTAGTGCGGGTCGGGCCTGCCAGCGAACGAATGGAGCGAGCGTCGGCGTCACGGCCGCCCGGTTCGGAGATAACGACGATATCGGTCGTATAGCGAAGTTCTGCTTCGCCGTCGTTGCCAACTTCGATATCGATCGAGCGGACGTCTCCGGTGTACATTTCTTCCGTGACTTCATTGCGAGACAGAGTCAGGATCGGCGGGCTGAATGCGCGCGCATGCATCGCGACTTCATAGTTCTGCTCATCTTCGTCATTCGACGGGATAGTGAGAACTGCATTATAGTCGCCGGGCGCATCAGCCGGAGTCTCAAAGATTACCGTGACTTCTTGCTCTTGATCCGGGCCGAGTACGAATTCGGACGGATTGATCGTAAAGTAGCCATTGTCAGACCAGATCCCTTGAATGTCGAGATCGTCTGTGCCGACGTTCCTCACCATTACAACTAATGGATAAGGACCGCCGCTGAAGAGATCGGCATACGCGCGATTGTAGTCAAGGATATCCGGGAAACCCGCGGCATCCGGCCATTCGACTTCAATGTCGGGAGCGCCGGTAACGGTAAGGGTAACGGATACGACTGCATCCGGGTTGTCGGGATCGTTCGACAGGAAGTGAACGTCCGCTACATAGTCGCCAGAGAGGAGACCAGCGGCGTCTAAGCCAATGGTCACATCAAACTGACCGCCTGCGGCGATTTCACCTTCCAGCGGGTTGACAAGGAGCCAATAGGCTTCGGTAACGCCATCATCATAGACCCGAATGGTCGCTGCGGCATAACCGGACGCCCAGAGATTGTGGCCGTCATGACCGACTGAGCAGTAAGGCTGATCAGCGTTCGGGAAGACCTGGAAAGCTTGAGCTTCGCCGGTGCAGGTCCAGTTTTCGGTGTCAACCGCAATCTGGTGCACACGAGCGTCGTTGTAACTGGTCATCCAAAGTTGGCCATCGGGATGCTTCGGCACCCATTCGAGACCGTAAGCCTGAATGTTGCCGTGATATTGTTGATGGTTCTGGATGACGCCAATCGGAGCATTAACGTCAACGTTGCCGTTGCCGTCAAGCTGGAACACCTTGATGGTGTTATCGTTGCCGCTCAGAACGAAAAGCAGCTCTTCTTCCACGTCGGCGGCAATTCCATAGACCGAGAACGGGAATTGAAGAGCGCCGATGTTTTGACCGGCAGCGTTGTAACGGTTCACAACCGAATTAGACCAAGTTCCCATGAAGAGAAGACCATCGGCCCAGCATCCGTCCATGCAGTTTCCGGGCTGGATGCGAATCACTTCCTGGAAGTTGTCGTAAGCGTTGTCGTGTGTGTAGGCGGCAGCTACAGCGCTGCTGTAGTTGGAGACCCACATCCGCTCGTTGTCCCAGTCCCATCCTACGCAGGAGGAATACTGGTTCTGAATGTTGATTCCTTGGAACTGTCCAAGCAGTTCGCCGGGATTATCGCGTTCTGGAACGCCGTTGAGGCTGCGAATCTGACGTGCGTCAGCGTCGCGACCGCCCGGTTCGGAAATAATCACGGGTTCTACAATGAAGCGGAGGGGTGAGCCGCCGTCGTTGAAGACAGTGACGACATGATCAGCCGTCCCGCCGGTGAAGAGGTCTTCGTCAATAGCTTGCGCGCTGAAGCGAAGAGTCGGCGGAGAGCCGGTCACGCCGCGAACAGCGACATTATAGACGTCTTCAACTGGATCGTCAGAGAAGAATGACATCGTGCCGTTGTGGTCGCCGTCTTCTTGGGCGTTGAGCGTCAACGTGACGATTGTTTCTTCTCCAGCGCCGAGGACAAACTGCCCGGGCGCGGCGGTGAAGATACCATTGTCGGCGCATTCGATGCCGTCAACAGTCAAATCAGCGGTGCCCTGGTTGATCACAGTGACGTCCACGTCATAGGCGTGGCCGGTGAAGAGGTCGGGGTAAGCCGCGTTCCAGCTCACCACATCCGGGAAGCCGATTGCTTCTGGCCATTCGACCAGAATATCGGGCGCGCCGGTGACCCACATATGAACGTTAACTGATACGTCCGGCTGATCCGGATCGTTCGACAGAATGTGAAGGTCGGCTTCATAGTCGCCTTGGAACAAGCCGGTAGCATCGAGAGTAACAAACAGGTCTTCCGACCCGCCCGCGGCAATCGCGCCTTCTTCCGGGTTGTATGCAAGCCACTTCGTGCCGCCCATCTCTGTCAGATAGTAGAGAATTTCGGCGCCGATGGAGCCCCACATGCCTTCCTGGTTATAGTTAAACCAGCAATGGGCAGAGGGATGTCCAACGGTCATGACGGTTCCGCGACCGAAACCGTAGGCGATGGCGCCCCATGAATTCACATTCCCCTGAACAGAAGCGATCGGCTGGAACCATTCAATGACTCCATTATCGAGGCGATCGGTAAACTGTTGCTGGGAATAGGTGGCGTGAAGCCAAGAGCTGCCTTCGATGACCTCGCCTTCATTCCAGTTGTTAGGCTGAGATTCATGGCAGATTTCGGCGAACAAGCTGTAATTCTCAGCAGCGGGATCGGGGCTGACGATCAACTGGCCATTGCTTGCGCCGCCGTTGACGTCATTATAGATTCCGCCCGGGCTGAGGATAGCCTGATTGGTGTTGCCAGTTTCAAAATAGGCAGCGCCGCCGTCAGCAATGTACTCTTCAAACCGTGCGAGGTTGTTCTGATATTGCTGATTGTATTGCTGCGAATAAGCGCTGACCGTGATAACGTCGTATTCATAGAAGTCCACGTTATCCCAGTCGGCTGCATTGCGGTAGGAGATGAAGTTGTTTTCATCAAGCAACGGGTCGAGACGGAAACCTTCGTCAAGCCAGCCCCAAACGCTGTTGGTCTGGAAATTGGCGAACATCATTCCGTTGAGGTCAACCTCATCGCGACGCGGGCCATTAGGCGTCCGATCAAGACGCCGAATGTTGCGCATCGCTTCGTCGCGGTTCTCAGGCTCACGAATGATCACAGGATCAATCGAGTAGTTGAGGTCCGACGCGCCATCGTTGCTGATGGTTACGGTGTACTCGTTGACGTCGCCGGTGAACAGGTCGTCATCAATTGACTGCGGTTCGACCGAGATGCGAGGCGCATCAAGTCCGCGACCAGTCGCGCGAACGGCGAAGACGCCGTCTTGAGCATTTTCCGCGTTGCAAACAAACCGGATATCAGTCGCATAGTCTATTGCTTCATGAGGTTCAAAAACCATACTGGCTTCAAACACTTCACCAGAAGCAATATTAATGTCTTCAAAGACGTTGGGCGGAAGGAAGCACTCTTCGTCGCTTTCGATTGCGGTGATAGTAAGCTGTTCCGCTCCGACGTTAGTCACTGTTATAGGAATTTCTCCCCGAGTAATAGTGAAAACGTCACCGAAGGCAAATTCCTCCGGCGCTATTGAGAACCCCGGTCCATCGTATTGAATCCAAGCGCCGCGCGGGCCGAAAGCAATGGCGCGGCCTTCGGTCAAGTAACCGCCGCCAGCTTCAATGTACCAACCATGGGCGCCGTCGCCCATGTTCACGCCGGCAGGACGATCCTCGGAGTTCGGACCCCACTGGATCGTTACCTTACCGTTGGATTCGATGATTATCTGGGCTTGGACAGAATGGTTCCCTGCCCACCAGACAATCGCCCGGTTATCGTTGTTCGTCCAATACCAGATGTCTGTGCCAGAAGTGAAATCCCGTTGAATCCAGCAGACGGTAGCGTCATATGAGGCACCTTCGCCAACCTGCATCGGGAAATTCTGCACAGGCAGATTGTAAGGAGTGCTTCCACAAGTGAACGAGAGCCAGCCGTCAGAGTCTAAATAGACCTGGCTGAACTCACGTCCCCAAAACGGAAAAGCGAATCCAAGATCGAGAGCGCCTGAGTTCTGGTCGTCTCCAAAATTGAATTCGCGTACGTCTTGGAAGTCCCCAACATTCAACCATTCATACCGGGGACCATTTGCCTCGTCATTATCACGCCAGAAGTATCCGGCGTCATCTGGTTCCGAAGCCCGATCGCGGCGGGGACCGCCGTTCATTACAGGCAAGGCCGCATTCGCGTCCAAGACCTTACCTGCTATCGTCGGGTTCGTCATACTTTGGGCGAGTATCTCGTATGTATTCGTTCCATTTGGCGAAGCTGCAAAGCTTAATGCCATCGGAATGAACAGCATACAGAGAGCCATCGCCGCCAAGCGTCCGACTCGAGCCATTCCTGCCTCCTGATTAGGACAATTGTGCCCAAATCTTCCCCAAAAAGAAACCGCCCGGGATGAACGGGAAGATAAAGGCGCCATATTTTCAGTCTCTATCGATCAATCAATGCGATTTACTACGTCGGAGAGAAAATTCCGGGAAATGAGGGACACCCTCACCGGGTGTGAAGCCACACTGCATAAAAAGGAGCTGTACTGAAGCTGTGCGAGGAGTACGTCAAGGAAGATTGCGTTTATACAATGATCGGGGACCGCTGGCAAAAAAAGGACGGCGATCTCGCAGGTCGTTGTGCGCTGTACGTTAAAGATAAGACAATTGGAAAAGGTTTATGTGAGTTCTATCACAGTAAACACCCTTCTCTTTAACCGGATAAATATACATTCTCCGGCGTAAATATGCAAGACTTGTAACGCCTAAAAATCAGGCTTCCCGCCCATTAAAGGCTAAACAAGGCGCGCTCGAACACTGTTTCACAAAGCTTACATACCAATAAACCAAGCGTCAATTCCTATATTATTGGACAGATAAGTCCATCCTGCCGGACCGCTTCCAACCGGCGCTCGCGTCACCGATGGTAGTGTGACAGAACAGCCATCCATCGCCAGTCCTCCAAGCGCCGCCATAGCTATCGCTTCCCTAAAACCGGCTGGAATTCCGTACTCGTCTGTTGGCGTGACTTTCCGTCCACACCGATTACTCACCTCGTTTAGAAGAGCAAGGTTTCGGATACCTCCGCCTGCAACCAATAGATCATACCCGCCAGATCCAATGCACTCGGCCAAAACCAGCCCAATTGAAGCACAGGCCGTCCGGAGCAAATCAGCCGGTCTCAGGGTTTGAGACAGCCTTTCCAGTAGTCTGAATGGCTCTTTTGCATCTCCTAACGACCTTCCTGCTTCAGCCTGATCGCGCAAGGCTTTCGCCAGAGATTCCTGAGCAGCCGGATCACACCTGCCCATCATTGCACAGGCGCCATCCTGATCAAACGGTTTTCCGAGAACCAACATCGCCGCACGGTCGAGCAATTGATTGCAGACGCAAACGTCACGACCAGTCACAGAGTCGAGCCACCTGCCAAGACCTTCACTTCCTTCCGGCAGGTTCATGGGGCGCTTTGGGATGAGAGTGATGTTAATGAAGCCGCCAAAGTTCACCACTACCCTGTCACAAGCAGTCGAGCGAAACGAAATGAAATCGGAGAGCGGTGTGATTGGCGCGCCTTCCCCTCCTCGCGCCAGATCGAGCGAACGGAAGTCACTCACTACCGGGCTGCCTGTCTCGACGGCGAGTACAGCCGGATTGAATAACTGCCAACTTAAAGGCGGTTTATGAAAGACTGTCTGGCCATGAACAGCGATCAGATCCGCCGTTTCTCCCTGTAGAAGATCCTTGACAGCGGTCGCGTGTAAGAGCGCAAACTCACGAGACACGCTTGTGATCGACTCAGCGGTAAGCGCTTCGCCGGATGCAAATCGTTTTAGGATCGCTCCTGTATCGCCGAGCGGATGGGTTACACCGCGGATGAACCTCACCGACATCGCCAATCCTGAGCCGGTTACTTCGATCAATGCCGCGTCAAGACCGTCGAGGCTGGTGCCGGTCATACAACCGATAATAAACCTACTAATTTTACTGCTCTGCCGTTTACTTCGAGGCATCGCGCTCTCCCCTCAAATCAGCTATCACTCGCTGGTAATATGCGCAGGAATCTTCCAAGCCTCCCGGTCGTGACCGCAACAACCAGAGCCGGCGGTGCTCTTCAGTCAATTCCGTTAATCGTACCGCAAGATCCTCTCGATCTGAAGCTTTCAAGCCGCCTGGAGACCGACGGAGGAGCGCTTTTTTTGCCGCGATGCTGGCGGCTTCAATTGTGTGATAGATTTCATCCCGGATTTGCACATCAAAATGCGACAGGTTTCTGTCAAAGGGATCGTCATAAAGACTCTCTAAAACTTTCTGCCAGAATGGCGCTTGTGAAGCATCGACAGGTTCGGCTAATGGACGATGAAGCTCATTGAAGAGCGCCGAGGAGTTGATAAGACGCGTTGGCTTCCCATCAGAACCGGATCGTCCTGAGATAGCGCGAAGTTCCAAATCAGCATCGCCGAGCGTCGCCAACCACTCATTAATGCCAAATGAATTCATAGTTTGAAGCGATGCTCGCGATCCGTTCCACGCATATTCGGCAGCTTCAACCAGTCCTATTTCAGACACCGGCCACTGTTGACGATGTCCCGCGTCGCCCCAGTCGGTCACGAGAAAGCCAGTAGCGCCCGATCCGGCCATTCTCGCCGCCGCCGCGAGGTTGCCGCGCCGCTCGGTGGTTCTGCCGGTGATCGAACGCCATGAACTCGTTCCCGGGCAGACCCAGACCTCCTGACCGATTTCATTATATCTCTGCACCCATTCGGCGAAAGGCGCATCAGGTTCATATCCCCACGCGAGCGCGATGGCGTCGCCCGAGATCTTCTGCAAGCTCTCAGGATACGCCAGTGCAATGTCCGCCCAATACATCGGCTTGTACCCCTGCCGTTGTGCAATTGAGGCAACTTTCCGCACGAACTCGTAGTAAATAGCAGCGTTGCCCCTCTTGGTGACTTCTTCGCGCGTCCTCCCCTGCCCGACATCGAGCGCTTCGTCACAGCCGATATTGACGAGGCGGCTACTGAAATTGGGGAGAAGCTGAGTCAAAAGGTCATCCACCAACGCAATCGAACCGGAATCGAGCGGCGCGAGGCTGAACGGGCCGGGAATCTTCCTGCCGCCCCATTCCCAAAAGTCGTGGGTCTCAGCGAGATGCGCATAACGAGGATGTTTCAGCCACCGCTCCATATGACCGAAACAGTTCTGATTGGGAACCAGTTCGACGCCCCGCTCAGCGCAATAGCTGTCAAGCGCTTGAATTTCGCTTGGAGTCAACGGCGAGGCGTCCTTCCAGACTTCCTCGTGCCCTGAATAGGCGAAGGTATGTTCGGTATAAAGCTGGAGCTGGTTGTATTTGAGCGATGCGAGCAGATCGACAATGCGGTAGAGTTCGTCCTGCAGAGGAACTCGATCGCGAGAAACGTCCAGCATTACTCCTCTTATAGGGAAGGCGGGAGCGTCTTCGATATCCAGTTCAGGCAGAGTATCGCCGCATTGGGTCAGCAATTGCTTCAGCGTCGCTAATCCCCAGCGGACGCCTCGCTCATCTTTTGCCTTTATCTCAATCGATGCGTATCTTTCATTAGTATGAGTGACAGTCAGCCGATAGCCTTCATTCTCCAATCCAACTAACTCGATGTGCAAATCCCAGCGATTGTCAACCGATATTACCGCCGAATCGCCCAATATGCCTCGTGCGAGATCGTACCACTTGGCTGCGACGCGTAACGGTCGAGGAACTGCAAGATGATTATCTTTAATCGAATGAATCTGTTTAGGTCGCGGGAGAAGATGTAGTTCCATTGAACTCGCTCAATTATTATTTACAGCTTTTTGGGCGTGTCATTCTCGCCTTCGAGCTTGTTGGAGAATAGGCAAATATTGCGATGCACCCCTACTGCCAACCCGCCGCGGTTGGCAGATAATGTGCATATTCAATAGCTTAAACTGTCAACCGCAGCGGGTTGACAGTAGGTGTGACGAAATATGAAAGATAGCGACACTCTGCTCGCTTGAATCTCGTCCCTTTATTATAATCACGAAAATCAAACTTCAAAGGAATCCCAATGCTATCAAAAGCAATGCAGAAAGCTCTGACTGAGCAAATCAACGAGGAGATGCTCTCTTCGTACCTCTATCTCTCGATGTCCTCCTGGTTCAAGGCGCAGAATCTGAATGGTTTCGCGAGCTGGCTGGCCTTGCAGTCGAAGGAAGAGTGGTCGCATTCGATGAAGATCTACGACTACATCTATATGCACCGGGGCGCGGTAACGCTCGAAGGGATCAAGAAGCCGCAAGCGACTTGGAAATCACCGCTCGACGTGTTCGAAGCCGGTTTCAAGCACGAGCAGCACATTACCGACTGCTTCAACAAGCTGACCGATCTGGCAATCAAAGAGAAAGATCACGCCACGCAGATCTTCTTGCAATGGTATGTCAGCGAGCAGGTCGAAGAGGAATCGAACTTCGATGAGATCGTCAACATGCTGAAGTTGATCGGCGACCACACCGGCAACCTCTTCATGGTGGATAAGAGATTGGGGAAGCGGGCGTAAAGCTCTGTCAAGGCAGTTTTGATCTTCGGGGGCGCTTCTGTAGCGCCCCCGAATTGTTTTTGAACTATGAGCTTTACTTGACTTACGCTTTATTCCCCTCTAAATTAGATTACACTCATTAACCGATCCCTAAATAGAACCTAATAGTATTGCACTGCATCGCGCACCTTTCCGTTGGCACTCACCAAATAGACCGTTACCTAAATATTGCATCGATACTGATTTGGTCAACAAGCCTCGTCAGCGCCACTAAAAAAAGGCATTGCTATGAACCAATGCACAGACTTTCTTCTCACGCGACTGATCCGCATTTTCGCTTTGCTTTCATTTTTTTTACTGATCACAGCTCCTGTATTTGCAGAGCCAGTAGAAGTCTGGTCGCATTTCTACTCTGCCCAAAATGAACGATACCGTATGATCAAAGCGATCATCCCCCTGCAAAACGGCGGGTATATTCTTGGCGGGTTACGAGCATTAGAGCCGAATGTGAACGACATCACGCTAACCCAAATCAATGCTGACGGTGACGTAATCGCAGAGAGCGTCTTTGACCAGAACAACGCCGACGAACAAACCGAAGATATGACAAAGTCCCCTGATGGAGGCTGGGTGGTCACCGGAACCCGAGTGCGCGATCTGCTGATAGTCAAGTTCAACGAGGAGCGTGAGATGGTCTGGACTCGCACTTGGGGAGGTGCGGGTCTTGATCAAGGTAAGAGTATCGTGCCAGCTATTGGCGGAGGATATGTCGTCTGCGGTTTTTCCGGGGCTTATGACGACACTATCGCCGCAATACTAATGCGCTATCCTGAAGATGGCGAAGGCGACCCGATCTGGATACAAGGAATCCCCGTCGCCGCTTCCTTGGGTTTTATAGACTTGGCGTTGATTCCTGATGGCTACATCGCGGTCGGAAATGCACGGAGCAATGTCCTACTCGCCGCACGATTCGACGCTGAAGGCGACACGGTCTGGACACACAAAATCCCGGTGGAAGCTGGCTTTAGCACTCTCTATCGCGTCCGTTATCTCGGGGAAAATCGTCTCGTTGTTGCAGGAATTATAAACGCTTCAGTCTATGTTGCAATCATGAATCTCGATGGCGAAATTGAGTGGAGCGAGCGGTACGAGAACGTGATTGGTCCGAGTGAAGTCGAGATCACCGAAACTCCCACCGGCTTCTTCCTCGCGTGCAGAACCAATGGCCGTGCTCACCCCGATCAGTGGTGGCTGGCAACACTAAGTGAAAATGGAGAACTGACTTGGAGTGATTATTTCGGAGCTGCGGGGAGCGGGAACATCCCGTTTTGTGTTCTTGGGCAGCCGGATGGAACCATTCTGGTTGGCGGAATGGGCATTCAAGAAGAACGAATGCAAGGCCGTTTGACAAGATTCCAACTTCCCGAGCCTGAAGCTCCCGTTCAAATCCTTGCACTATCTCCAGGGTGGAACATCTACTCAACTTACCTCTCCCCCGATTCACCCAATATCCGTGACATGTTCGCCTCATTGGTGGAGCGCGGAACACTCAGACTCATTAAGGATGGCAGCGGTCGCTTTTATGCGCCACTCCTCAATTTTTGCAATCTGCCCAATTGGAATCCCAGTCAAGGGTATTTTATCAATATGGCAGAGTCGGATTCATTGACCGTTAGCGGCGTTCCCATTCCCATTGACACCCCGATCGTGCTTAATCGAGGGTGGGGAATCGTCGCCTATTACCCCGAAAACGAACTCTCCGCCGCAGATGCCTTCGCAAACATTCACGACGCCTTAATAATCGCCAAAGACGGTGGAGGACGGTTTTACCTACCAGATCAGAACTTCAGCAATATGGGTAACCTGCGTCGCGGTGTCGGTTACTATTTGAAGATGAATGCAGGTTGCCAACTCGTTTATCCTAATCCCCAAGGGAGGTAAGATGAAACACTTCGTTGTCATCGTTTGCTTGACGCTCCTCGTTTCACCCGCAATTTTTGCCCAGCCCGATATCGAATGGGAGCGTAATTACGGCGGCGCAGGAGCGCAATTCGGAGAAGGTCTGGTTGTATCCCCTCAAGGAGGATATGCTATTTGCGGCGCCTCAGGCGGCGGCAGCAACCAGATATGGCTCTGCCGGGTTGACGCTGAGGGCGAAGAACAGTGGAATCAGACCTATGACCTCGAAGGTCAATCAAACCACTGCTACGATCTCTGTATGACCAACGACAACGGCTTTCTCCTGGTTGGTTCCATTATGGTGAATGACACCTATGGTTGGTATGTCATGCGCATTGACCAAGCCGGAGACGTCGTCTGGGCGAGAAGCTACTATCAAGGCAACGGCGGCAGGGCAGTCAATTGGGCATATGCCGTAGCTGAGGTTCAAAGCGACCAGTATATAGTCGCAGGGATCCTCGATGATGACGGGCAGAGCCCGGACGGTTTGGCGATACTCATCGAAGGAGATGGGGATGTTATCTGGGAAGCGCAAGTCGGCGGCGGCCAATCGCAAGGATTTATGGATGTCGTTGTCGCGCCGGGCGGCTATGCCTTATGCGGCAATCAAACCGAGAACGGCGACCGGGACGCATGGTTGGTTAAACTCGATCAAAACGGTCAAGTTGACTGGCAGGAGCGTTATGGGGTAGAGCAAATGCGTGAAGCAGCCTGGGGATTAACGGTCACCCGCGACGATGGTTATGGTATCATAGCGTGGACCACTCCCGATAATGAGGTCTATGACAGCTTCATTATCCACACCAACGGCGTTGGCGAAGTCCTTTGGGAGCACGTTTACGAACGTGAAGGTCGTGAATTGGGTTACGCCATCATCCAAAATGCCGACCGAGGATTCACTTACACCGGACAGCGAGACGAAGGGCAGCGTTACTATGTCGGTTATGTCCAAAATACCGATATCGACGGTAATCCAACTTGGGATATGGGATATGGAGAGCCGTTCTTCTACTCAGATTCCAAGGACATCGTTTTCGATCCGGCTGAACGCGCCACCCTTGTTTGTGGGACAACTTACGCAGGGAATAATCAGGAGCTGACAGACGCCTCGTTGGCTAAGGTGGCACAGATCAATCATCCACCGGAGATTGTCGGCCAATTTCCTCCTGATTCGATCGTGGTCTTTATCACGGACGAGGATACTACTTTCTCGGTCGAAGCAATCGACGTCGACGACGATTCGCTCGCCTACCGCTGGACGCTTGATGGAGATACCATTGCACAGGAAGAGATTTTCCTCTTTACTGCCAATGCCCTCGGCGTCCACTATGTCGCCTGTTATGTCAACGACGGAGAGTTTACCGTCTCGACTGAGTGGGAGGTTCGAGTTTACCAGATGATCAGCAACTTTATTCCACTACAAACGAACTTTGACGGATCTTCAGACACGACGGTATTCTTTGCTATCTTGCCCGGAGTTCCGTTCGATAGTCTCCGGGTAAGCTGGAGCCATAACGCTGAAGTCGTCAGCAACGACACTTCGACATTAATCCAATTTTCCGCTGTCGGAGAACACATCGTTCGCGCTGATGCTGAGTGGTTTGGACGGAGGGATTCAGTAATCTGGACGATCGAAATTGTCACCCCCGACACAAACCTGACGCCCCGTGATGTGTCGGCGCCGGAAGCAGCCTCGTTATTGATGATCCATCCTAATCCGTTCAACTCAACTACCACAATCCGATTCGGGCTGAGCTCGCTGGCCCCTACGCGGATTGCGGTTTATGGGCTGGATGGAAGATTAGTTCAAGACCTTGTGAATAGCAGGCTGGAAGCAGGGGAACACTCGGTAATTTGGAATGCGGAAGGAATGACTGCGGGAATCTATCTGGTCAAGATGGAGACGCTGGAGTTCAGCGAGGTTCGGAAGGTTACGCTGATAAGGTAAGCGCCTCGATGGTTGCCGCAAAGTTTCAAGCCCGCCGTCCAGTCACCATTTATTTATTGGACAGTAGCTGCGGGCGTAACTTGGCGGCTTGGTTTCTTTTATACTCTCATCTCGCGTCGAATTACATCCGCTATGGAGGTTTGGAATGAAACCGATAGCGTTACAGCGGACTTGAAACTCGGCGGTAACGCATACCATTGGCGGAGGAGATTCTTCAACCATCGCCGGGCAGAGTTGCAGCAAGCTTAAGTGTGACACGCGATGGTTTCAGAATGACAATCCAAATACTATCTGAATCACTCTTTGAACCAACAAGGGCTGCCAATCTCATCGAATGGCAGCCCTTTGCTTTCCACTTTCCATTTTCCTTTTTCCGTTATCCGTTACTCACCGCTTTTTCCCTTGACCCTCTTCACTTGACTCGGCGGAAGGTAATTCTCTCCGGTCACAACTTTTCGGCCTGTGCGATCTTCGAGTTCCAAGCGAGCTTTCTTCGCGATATTTCCCCCGGTCCTTGCGGCGGTTTCATTCTCTGACATGCCGGTTGCATCGACAGTTTCGGCAATCTGGCGGGTGGAGAGTTCGGCGAGCGCGGTGAAAATCAATTCAGCTTCACTCATATGGTCGCGCAAATTCTGACTCTGGAGCCCTTTGATCTCTTTGTGATCCCTAACGCTAATCCCGGACCATTCCTGATGGATGATGTTCGTGAGGATGGCGTATTCCTCTCCTGCCGTAATCTCATGATTTGCCCAATAATCGGTCAATTTGTTGCGAGTCTCCTGCCCCATCATTCGCTGCTGAATCCATTTGTCGCTGCGACCGTGCTTCTGCCACATCTCTCGAGCACGGTCGAGGGCGCGGGCTGGATCAGCTATCTCCTGCATCCGCTCATAGCCGACTTTGGCGAGCCAGAGCTTGATTGGTTCCGCTTTAGGACTCGGCACACTCTGGACAAGGCGCAAGAGGGTTTCAGCGTTGGCAACGTCGGTGAAACGCTCCTTGCCATCAGCGGCGGGCAGTTTCAACCGGTGACAATTTGTCACCGATTGACTTCCTTCTTTCTTTAAGCGCTCCTTCAGTTTGTTCCAGTAATTTCGGGCGATCTGGAAGTCAGGCTGTTGGGTGAGCGCTTGGACAATGTCCACAACCGAGAAGAGCCAGGTCTCGGTCTTCTCGTCATAGACACGACGGATCTTGCGTTCTTCGAAGGCGACGGGTAGGAATTTCATAGGGGGTACTCGAACTTACAGGGATTGATACTATAAAATAGCGCCGGCACGAAGCGAAAGCAAGATATTATACCTGCAAATACGTGCAGTACAGATCAACCGAGAATGAGTAACTCACCAAAATTGTCATCGTGAACCCTCCGCCGTGGAAAACAATCGAATTTCTTCTCTAATTGGCGGAGGGTGAATCGATCTCCAAGCGCTGGTTAATCAGAGATTCTTCGCCTCGTCGCCGCTTGAGTACGAAAACAACATGAGCGATGCGACGCGGCGACGGGCTCAGAATGACAGAGGCGAAGTCTCGGAAAGACTCAGTAGTATAGACGGATTGGAAATCCGTCCTCCCAAAAATCGACAAGGGCTGCCAATCTCATCGAATGGCAGCCCTTATTCTTCATTTTGCATTCTTCATTCTGCACTTCCCTACGGGCACCCCTCGACAGTGTGCAGTCTCGCCAGGCTGGTGAGCCGGGCGAACGCTTCGTCAATCGTCGGAGCGGTGACGGTTTCGCAGCACCTCCCTTTCGACGCTTCCGCCTGCCACTGCAAGCTCCAGTTAACCCGCCACTCTTCTTTTTCCAGATCCTTCAAGCGCTGGAACCAGTCGCGCCGGTTATCGAGGCAGATCGATACCACTGACTGGCAGGCTGCGGTCAGCAGCGCCATATCGGCTTCAGAAGGCGTCGTTCCGGGCGGGAGGGGTACTTCAAGCACGTTCGAGTCACTCACGATGAACCTCAACAAAAGTTGAGAGTTGAGAGTTGAGAGTTGAGAGGCGCTTGATTGAGAAGATCGGGTGATTGTCATTCCCACGAAGGCGGGAATCCAATCGAGCCCTGCGTGAAAAAATTCCTAATAGGTCAAGCTTGTCTGGATTCCCACCTTCGTGGGAATGACACCAGGCAACAATCCTAAATAGTTCACGACGTCCTCTCAACTCGCAACTCTCAACTCTCAACTTCCCCTCTTACATCCCGTACTTCTCGATAATTTCTTTCTTGCCCATTCCGAGGATGCCGTACTTGGCTCCGACTTTACGGAACGCTTCACCGGCGAAGTCGAGATGATGCTTGTCGTGCGCCGCGGAAAGCTGCGTGCGGATGCGCGCCGCGCCCTTTGGAACTACCGGGAAGAAGAAGCCGACTGCATAGACGCCTTCCGCGAACAGGTCGCGCGAAAAGTCTTGCGCCAACTTGGCGTTGTAAAGCATCACCGGCACAATCGGGCTGTCGCCAGCCTTGATGTCGAGACCGATGTCCTTCATCATCTTGCGCCAGTAGTTGGCGTTCCATTCGAGCTTATCCCGGCGGTCTGTGGAACCCATCAAAAGGTCCATCACTTTGATCGCGCCAGAGACGATAACCGGAGCCACCGTGTTCGAGAATAGGAACGGCCTCGCACGTTGACGGCACATTTCGATCAGCTCTTTGCGACCGCTGACGCAGCCGCCCGAAGCGCCGCCGAGCGCCTTACCCAGCGTGGTAGTGATGACGTCTATCTTACCAAAGACGCCGCAATGTTCATGGACGCCGCGACCGGTTTTGCCCATGAAACCGGAGGAGTGCGATTCGTCGGTGAAGACCATCGCGTTATACTTTTCGGCTAACGCAACGATTTCGTCCATCTTGGCGAGGTCACCGTCCATCGAGAAGACGCCGTCGGTGACGATGAGGCGGAAACGCTTGTCCTGATGCTCCTGAAGCTTCTCCTCAAGGTGCCCCATGTCGCTGTGCTTGTATGTGTCTTGCATCGCCTTGCAAAGCCGCATTCCGTCCACAATCGAAGCGTGGACGAGGCGGTCGGCGATCATGATGTCCTGATCGTTCAAGCAGGCTTCAAAGAACCCGGCGTTCGCGTCCATACAGGAGGGGAACAGGAGAGTGTCTTCGGTGCCGAGGAACTCGGTCAACTTGTTTTCGAGTTCGCGGTGGATGTCTTGAGTGCCGCAAATGAAGCGGACAGATGACATTCCGTAACCGCGATAGTCGAGACCGGCGTGTGCAGCGGCGACTACGTCGGGATGGCTTGAGAGCCCGAGGTAGTTGTTCGCGCACATATTGATAGCTTTCTTGACGCCGGAGCCGACCGGAAATTCGACCATAATATCGGCGCCCTGGGGCGAGTTGATATAGCGCTCGTCCTTAAAGAGACCCGCTTCTTTGATCCCTTTGATCTCATTCTGATAGTATTCGCGTGCAGCCGCTGAATAGGCCATTTGTAATTCCGAAGTTGAGAGTTGAGTGTTATTAGTTGAGCGTTGAGAGTTGAGAGTTAAGAGTTTGATCTTGCGAGTAAAGACGATTGAGCCATTCGGGCTGTCCTCTCAACTCGCAACTCTTAACTCTCAACTTATCTTGTTCTACGCCTTCTGGAAGCGGTGAACTAACGCCACTATCTTCTGCACGGAATCGAACGCCTCAGGCGATGCGTCGGCGTCCGGGATCGAGATACTGAATTTCTTTTCGAGAAACCGCTTCAGCGAGACCATGGAAAAGGAATCCACGATGCCGCCGGAAATCAGCGGTGTAGTTTCGGTCAGTTCGCGGTCGTCGTCTTCCTCAAGGTATTCACGCTTGACGTAGTCGAAGACCATTTTCGTCAGATCGTCCACTGTTTCTCCGATGGATGTAACTGTAAATAAGAAGAATTAATTCGCTATATCAGTACTTCGCAAGCTTGAGCCTTACCAGCTCTTCTAAGGTTGCGAGATTCTGTTGGTCAACTACCCTTACTTGAATCCCACGTCCTTCGACATACGGTCGAGCATTCTCGATCTCATCTAAGACACTTCGGGGAAGTTGACTCTTCCTTGCCGCTTCGACCGCTTTCTCCCCGAGGACGAAAGCGGCAGTAAATTCGTTCTTCGCCGGGAATAAGTAACAGATCGTGCGCATTTTCTGCTTGGGGAGCAACGTCCACCCGGACTTCATCAGTTTCCACTCGAGAGCGACTGGCTGATAGCGCTCCTGTAAAAAGTCGAGAAAGCCTTTCCAGACCTCCCAAACCTCGCCTAATACCGGCTGAAGATCAGCCTCAACCGGGCTGGACGAAAGGTCTTTGAATGCGCATTCGGGCATTTTGATGAACCCTTGAAAGCTGTCAACCCTCCGTGGTTGACAGCAATCCAGAACTCCGTTTTCGTCTGTCAACCGCGGAGGGTTGACAGCTACGAATAGAGACTCAGTCGTTCATGATCGTCGAAATGTCGCCTAACGGCTCGCCGAATTCCTGAGCGCGCAACACGCGGCGGACAATCTTACCGCTTCGAGTTTTTGGTAACTGATCGATAAATTCGATCTCCTGCGGCATGGCGAGCGGGGATAGACGCTTGCGGATGAAGTTCATGATTTCGAGGTCGAGGTCATCCGAAGGGTAAAATCCCGGCTTAAGTGTCACGAACGCCTTGACCACTTCCATATTAACCGGGTCCGGCTTGGCGACAGCAGCGGATTCTGCGACGGCGGGGTGTTCCAGCAGCGCAGATTCAATCTCAAACGGGCCGACGAGATGCCCGCCGGTATTGATGACGTCGTCATCGCGACCTTGGAACCAGAAGTAACCGTCCTTGTCGATGGAAGCGCGGTCGCCCGTCAGATACCAGCCGTTCTTGAACTTATTGGCGTAGCCGGTAGGGTTGTTGTGGTATGTCTTGATCAGCGACGGCCAGTCCGGCTTCAGGGCGATCAGTCCTGCCGCGCCCAGCATCGTGATCGGTTCAAAGTTCTTCGGATCGACGATGGTCGCGGTGATACCGGGGAACGGCTTGCCCATCGAACCGGGCTTTACTTCCATACCGGGGTAATTCGAGATCATGATGCAACCGGTCTCGGTCTGCCAGAAGGTGTCGTGGAACGGCATACCGAAGACTTCACGCGACCAGATAACTGCTTCCGCATTCAGAGGCTCGCCGACGGATGCGAGATGACGTAAGTGGGAGAGGTCGAATTTCTTGGGGAGTTCGCCGCCGTCTTTCATTAAAAGGCGGATTGCGGTTGGGGCTGAATACCAAACGGTAACCTTGTATTTCTCCATGAAGGCGTACCATTTTTCCGAGCTGAATCCGGCGTCAAGGACGACCTGAGTCACGCCATTCGCCCACGGCCCGATGATTCCGTATGAAGTGCCTGTAACCCAACCCGGATCGGCGTTACACCAATAGATGTCGTTGTCTTGCAGGTCGAGCGCCCACTTGGAAGTGAGGTACTGCGAAACAATCGAGCGATGGACGTGCTGAGCGCCCTTGGGCTGGCCGGTCGTACCCGAAGTATAATGAAGTACCGAAGGAGTATCAGCGAGTGAGGGATATCCGTCAAACGCTTCGATCTTCTCCTCATTTTCCATGTCCATGCCAACTTCCCGGTCACGCAATGGTCCATCGCCTGCGTCAACCAGGATGATATGCTTCAATTCAGGCAGTTGAGCGAGGATCTTGCGCACCTTAGCCACATGCTTACGCTGAGTAATAATGGCGGTAGTCTGTGCATTATCGAGACGGGTGAACAGAGACTCATCTCCGAAAGCGCTGAAGAGTGGCTGAGCCACTGCGCCGAGCTTCAGGATGCCGATAAATCCGATGTAGAGTTCAGGAACCCTATCAAGGAAGATACAGACGCGCTGACCGGGGCGGATACCGAGACGCTGAAGATAAACAGCTATCGTATTTGAGAGAACCCGTATATCATTGTAAGTGTAAGTTTTCGTCACACCTTCGTGGTTTTCCCAGTAGAGCGCGACCTTGTCTGCCTTGCCCATTTTGCAGATTCGGTCCGAACAGTGCCAGCCAATGTTGATGACGTCGCCCGACTTGATGTCGAGTTCTTTCTCCGATAGGGACCAATCGAAGTTTTTAACGCGATCTTCGTAAGACCCGATGTTGCTCATCCGCGTCCTCTTATGTCCGTTGTGGTTGATTCAAAGTAGGCGACCATCCGGTCGCCTATGTGCTATTTACGAACTTGTTCTATAGTTCTACTACCGCAACCGCAGCCGCGGTTGTGGCAGTATGAGTAAGACTGATTTTAATTGTTGTCACACCAAGAGCTTTACTTCGGCGGGCTATTTCGCCAGTCAACGCCAATCCTGGCGCTCCCAAATCATCCAATACTACTTCAACTTGAAGGAACTCTCCCGGTGTTCGTGCTCCCGAGCCAAGCGCCTTGAGAAAAGCTTCCTTGGCGGCGAATCTGGCTGCAAAGTGACGCTCCGGGTAGCGTTTTAAATTGCAATAGGCAATCTCATTGGCCGTAAAAATATCCGGCCATCCCTTATCATGGGCATCTCGAGACCGATTCTCGAAGCGGCTGACCTCTACAATATCTATGCCGACTCCAAATACCACCAATCCTCCCCAGATAAAATAAAATTGCGCCAAAGATACGTGACGCAATTCACATAATTGGTTATTCCATAAGACTTAAAGCGCTATAGGTCACGCTTTTCTCCCTTACTCAATATAAATCCCCCCCGGGATAAAGTCAATATAACCGTTTTCTTAACAAACGACGCCTGTGAAAATCGTCGCATAATACTTTCCATAAGTCAGCTCGTGAAATCCTGACGGTCACTGTGTTAAAGCTGTATAAGCTTGCTGTTAACGCAATATCAATGCTATTTTGTGAATGTCATTGCAATCGTATTCACCCAAATTCAACTCATCTGTATATCTCCTAACAATGCCTGACAACTCTGCGAACGTCCACAATCTCGGTCCGATTTTTAATCCAAAGCGTATTGCGCTGATCGGCGTTACTTCCAATCCGAACTCAGTCGGCGGTCGAGCGCTCTCGAATCTTGTCGGCGGCGGTTTTCGAGGAGTAGTTTACCCGATCAATCCCACCAGCGAAGCGGTGCTTGGGATTCCTTGCTTTCCAACCCTCTCGGCTCTTCCAAGGAAACCTGATCTGGCGATAATCTGCACTCCAGCCGAACAGGTTCCCGGCGTGATCGCTGAGTGCGGCGAGGCGGGAGTCGGCGGCGTAATCATCATGTCCGCAGGCTTCAAGGAGACCGGCGAACCGGGACGGCAGCTCGAGGAACAACTGAAGGCTGAAGCGTCGCGCTTCCCTGACATGCGCATCATCGGCCCGAACTGCCTCGGTGTGATCGTCCCTGCTAATAACCTTAACGCAAGTTTCGCCGCTGGAATGCCGCGAGCCGGTCACGTCGGTTTCATCTCGCAGTCAGGAGCGCTCTGTACGTCGGTGCTCGACTGGGCACTCGAAGCAAAGATCGGCTTCTCCGCCTTCATTTCGATCGGCAATACCAGCGATGTAGATTTTGGCGACCTGATCGACTATCTCGGTGAAGATCCAAACACCAAGTCCATCATCCTCTATGTCGAATCGGTCACCGACGCCCGCCGGTTCATGACCGCCGCTCGCGCCTTCGCCCGTATGAAACCGATCCTCGTCTATAAAGCCGGCCGATTCCCGGAATCTGCGCAAGTCGCGGCCTCGCATACCGGCGCTCTGGCTTCTGAAGACGCTGTCTATGACGCCGCCTTCCAACGAGCGGGATTGGCAAGAGTCTATGACATTGGCGACATTTTCGATTGCGCTGAGCTTATCGGTCGCGGCAAGACGCCGAAAGGGCCTCGACTCGGCATCGTTACCAATGCAGGCGGCCCCGGGGTGATGGCTACTGACGCGCTACTTGCGCTGGATGGTAAGCTGGCAAAACTCTCTCCCGAGACTATGGACGAGCTGAACGAGAACCTCCCCGCCTTCTGGTCGCACCGCAATCCGGTGGATGTATTGGGAGACTGCCCGCCGAAAAGACTCGAGAAAGCCGCCTCGATAGTCCTTAAAGATCCGAATGTGGACGCCCTGTTAGTAATCCTGACGCCTCAGGCGATGACCAATCCGAACGGCGCGGCGAAGCTGATCGGCAAACTGACCGAGAATGCGCATAAACCGATCCTCGCAGCATGGCTTGGCGGTCAGACAATGCGGGAAGGGATTCGCATCTTGCTCGAAGCAGGCGTGGCGGCATACCAGACTCCTGAACAGGCGATCCGCTCGTTTATGACGCTCGTCGCCTATTCGCGCAACCTCGAACTGCTCTTTGAAACTCCAAAGGACTTCCCGGTTGAACTCCCGCAAGACCGCGAAGAAAAACGGGAACACTTCATCGCCGAGCATTTTTCCAAAGACGAAATGCTCTCAGAGGATGTATCGAAGGAGCTCATCGAGTCATATGGCATCGCTACCACTCGCCCGCATCTCACCGCCACCGCCGATGAAGCAGTGGGTGAGGCCGGGAAGATAGGCTACCCGGTGGTATTGAAAATCTCCTCACCCGATATCACCCATAAGAGCGACGTCGGCGGCGTCGCATTGAATGTCGAAGACGAAGAGATGGCGCGAGGCGCGTTTAGTAGAATCATTGCCTCAGCCGCTGCAAAGCGTCCAGACGCCAAAATATCCGGCATCACTGTCCAGCCATATGTGGATGGCAGGGACGGCGTCGAGTTGATTCTCGGCATTAAAAAGGATCCGGTCTTTGGCACGATTATGATGGTTGGGATGGGAGGCGTCGGTGTGGAGTTATTCGGAGATCGCGCACTCGGTCTCCCGCCTCTGAATGAGCGGTTGGCAAGGAGGATGCTGGAGTCTCTGAAGGTTTGGCCGTTGTTGAATGGTTATCGCGGCAGACCACAGGTATCGGTCGAAAAGCTGATTGAGACGCTGATCAAGCTTTCCTATCTCGCCGCCGACTATCCTGAGATCGCTGAGTTAGACATCAATCCCTTACTGGTTACACCGCGCGACGTCACGGCTCTCGACGCACGAGTGGCGCTTGATCGTAAAGAGATTGGCGCTAATCGTAAGCAGTATTCACACCTCGCGCTCCGACCTTACCCGGAGGAGTATGTCAGCAAGGCAACCTTGAAAGACGGAACAGAGCTGACTCTCCGTCCGATTAAACCGGAAGACGAACCGCTCTGGCTTGAACTGCTCAGGAGTTGCTCGAAGGAATCGCTCTACCTCCGTTTCCGCAGCCTCTTTCATTGGGACAGGCACGAGATCGCGACACAGTTCTGCTTCATTGACTACGACCGCGAGATCGCGATCGTGGCTGAGATTGTCGAAGATGGCAAACGGAAGATCCTCGGCATTGGAAGGCTGATCGCCGATCCGGATCACGAAGTAGTTGAGTACGCAGTCCTGATTGCCGACGCATGGCAGAAGCGTGAACTCGGAGCGATGCTGACCGACCGCTGCATCGAGATTGCAAAGCACTGGAATCTGAGGAAGATCGTCGCTACAACCACCACGAACAATCACGCCATGATCGCCGTGTTTAAAAAGCGGGGCTTTACCGTAACATTCGACACTGACGAGATGGTGGAAGTGGAGTTGGATCTGTAACGCCAGCGTCCCGTCGGCATTCACTTTCAACTGTTTTTTCCCCGCACCAGCGCAAGCTGTCAACCCTCCGTGGTTGACAGAGTATCCTTATCATTGTCAATTATACACGCTTTCAACCACAGAGGGTTGACAGCTTGCGATAATCACAACATTGGCAGCCGAATGAAACTGAGATCCCTTATCATCACCCTTCTCCTCGCCCTCCCCTTACTCGCAAGCGCTATTGAAACGCCCGTCATCACGTTCAACCACCGTCTCCGCATTGAGACGTGGGATAATGCGACTAATCTTGACGATGCAACCGGCAATCCGACGACCTATACCCGCCAACGGAGTACACTCGGAGTTCGCTGGGCGCTAGCGCCATATTGGGAACTCTGCGCCAAGTTGACTCATGAGTTTCGGTACTACATCTCCCCCAAGGCAACCCCCTTCAACAAGCAGGAAGTCGTCTTCGACAACCTTTACGCTTGGTGGAATAAACCGGCAGGCTTGCCGATGACCATCATGGCAGGACGGTTCAACATGTGGTTCGGGGAAGGATTTGTGATCGCAGATCAGTCGCCGCTGGACGGTTCGAGGACGGGATATTTTAATGCGATTAAAGCTGACGTGCAGGTGAATCCCACCGGGACGGCGTCAGCGTTTTATTGCAGGATGGATACTAAAGACAGAGCCTTACCAATTATTAATAACCAACATCAAGCGATGGCCGACCGGACGGAAGAAGGCGGCGGACTCTACTGGCAGCAGAAGATGGGCGTGCATGCGTTCCACCTCTATTATCTGCATCTCGATCAAAAGAAGATTTCGACCTTGTCACACTACGAGACCAACACCTTTGGCTGGCGGTACGAGTGGAAGTATTCAAACGGTATCTACTTCACGACTGAAAACACGGGCCAGTGGCGAGGCAAGGAAATAGAAGAGAAGAAGTCTTTTGGTGGATTTCTGAAGGTGGGTAGGGATCTGCCCGCTCCGATTTTGTCTCTTAACAAAGCTGAGGCAGGAGCGATTTATCTTACTGAGAATTGGAATCCACTCTGGGGACGCTGGCCAAAATGGAGCGAATCATTTATCTACACTCTTGCTCGGGAATACGGCGTAGCCAATTGGAAGAACCTCACTTCGATATTTGCGCACGCTGTTTTGGTTCCTTCACCTGAATCTAAAATACAACTCACTTACCACCGCCTCGGCGCAGTGGGATATGTCACAGGCGGTTCAACCCGCGGCGACCTCTTCATTGCACGCTATGACTACAAAATAAATCCCCGGCTGAACGGCTGCTTTATCGCAGAACGTTTCATACCGGGGAGTTTCTACGTTGACGGATCGAACAGCTATGTCTGGCTCAGGAGCGAGCTGTTCTATACGTTTGATTTGAAGATGTAGTCCCTTGTCATTCCCGCGAAGGCGGGAATCCAGACAAGCTACTCACATTCGACTGTCTCAAATGATGAGCTTGTCTGGATTCCCACCTTCGTGGGAATGACACTTGCCCACTTGTACACTTGCCTACTCTTCCTACTTCCCCCCTACCAAGCTCCCCACCGGAGCCATCACGAAGCTGACCATCATCCCGATAGTCCCAGCTTCCGGCGACGGCATCCCCTTAATGTAGAGCGCCACGCAGATGCCCAATCCTAACAGCGCCGACGCCCACGCGCCGGTCATATTCATCTTCTTGCTATACAAACCCCAGACAAATGCTCCGAGGAACGCCGATCCAATCGCGCCCCACGATACTCCGATAATCGCCACAATGGTTGAAGGCTCTAAATAGGCAAGCACCACTGCCAACAGCACGAACAATCCGCTCAGTACCCGCATGAGCGTCGTTAATGTCTTGTCGCTGGTGTTCTTGTTGATAAAACCGGCGTAGAGATCCTTGGCTATCGATGATGAGGAAATCAACACCAGCGAAGCGAGGGTTGACATCGAAGCTGCAAGGATTAACAGCAGCATCACAATCGTCAAACCTTCCGGCAGTACTCGAACGAACAGCTCCGGTATCAGCGCGTCGAAGATCGGCTTGCCGTCCTTGAAAGCGTTCGGATTGTCCGCCGCGTTCAAGAACAGCCTCGCGACAGCTCCAACAAAGTAAGCAACCACCGCGATGAGGAGGGAGAACAGCGTCGAAATCACCATCCCGGTCTTGATCGAGCGTTCGTCCTTGATGGCGTAGAACTTCTGCACAAGTTGAGGCATTGCGAATGGAGCGACTGAAGTTAGAAAGCAGAGACTGAAGAGCGGCCACCACCCCGGAGGCCCTACCGGCGCTGTCAACTTGGGATTAACCGCGTTCAATCCGGCAGTCATCACGGCAAGCCCGCCTCCCTTCGCCATCACTGACCAGCCTAATACGATCACGCCAACAATCATAATGAGAGCGAACACAAAATCGATCAAGATCATCGACCGGTACCCGCCCATCATCAGATAGAGCGCCGTGAATCCGCCCATGAACAACAGCGCGGTTGTGTAGCTCAGGTTATATGTTGCTTGAAACAGGTAGCTGAGTCCCATAAACACCGCTGCGGTATAGGGGACCAGAAAAACAAAGATGCAGATCGCGGAAAAGAGCTTCAATCCTTGGCTGTTGTATCGCCATTCAAAGTACTCAGGCAGCGTGTTGATGCCTGTTTCGTGCGAAACAATGCGAATCTTAGGCCCGAGTAAAAACCAAACACCTAAAACGCCAACCAAAGCGTTGAAAACAGAGATCCAAAGAGCCGAATACCCGAAACCCCAGCCGATCTTCCCGGCGAAGCCGATGAAGAGGACTGCCGAAAAATAAGTTGTGGCGTAGGTGAATGCTGTGAGCCACGGTCCGACTGACCGTCCGCCGAGCATAAAATCGTCGAACGACTTGGCGCGTCTCATCCCGAGCAATCCCGCAGATAGGATCACGACCGAGAAAATCGCCATTACTATAATGCGTAGTGTCATACCGATTCCGTTCACTGATTATAAACCGAGGCAGTTCGTAGTCTCTTGGCGTGTCATTCCCGCGAAGGCGGGAATCCAGTCAAGCTGTTGTCATTGTGGAGTTGTCTGGATTCCCGCCTTCGCGGGAATGACAATCCGACTTCAACTGTAATCTGCCCCCTGTAATACTGGACTCGACGGAGTAATTGGTCGAGTTTGATCCGCCGGATACGCTGACATAGGGTTGCCAACTCCGGCAGGAATTAATTTAATAAATCTTCCGAAAGAAATTAGTGAAATGGCGAACGTTGTCCAATACAGAACGCATAGAGAGTAAGCGCTTCGCCGATAAATGTGTTGAGGAACTCACTCGCACAGCGATCCTCCAAAGTCGGGATCAATTGTGAATTCTTAATGCTTTATGATATATCATGCAAGCATTTTCGGCTCACATTTTATTTCATGAGAGTTGATAAAACATTGACTTCCCCGTTTTTCTTTCTTATATTTGAAATTATGTAACGGTAAATCGAGTCTGTTGAGAAGTCTGACAACTGGACATTATGCTTAGTAGAACGGGGCTCCGTATTACAGAGCCATGGAACTCAAACTAAGACGCAGCTTCTCCCTCGTATTTACTCCAGACGTCTTCCAGAAACACCTCTCGCCTATCAAACCATAACCACGCAACTCTACTTCCGCATCGCCCGTTAATCTCGTTGCGGATGACCATAAATCTTTCTCCCCGACCGGTCCGAACTATATTCTTTTAGAATTCAGAGCGCTGCAACTTTTTGCAAGCGCGTTTGAACTCAGTCCGGTTTTCTGAAAAACCACCAGCGGTACCGCGGTACTACTTTAGAACTGGAGAAATAATGAAACTATTCCTGATCACCATTCTCCTTGCCGCATTCGTTTTCCCGGTTGCTTTGATTGGGCAGGAGCAGATCGAAATCACAGTCCCCGCCGGTTTCAGCTTGATTTCGAGCAACATTCATCTACCATTGGAATTCTTTGCGCGCAATGAAGGCCCGGACGTTCGCAGGATGTTCGCGCAATTCGGCCCCGAGAACAATATGAATCCGATGATACTGCTCTCGAATGAATCAGGCAACTTCTATACGCCGCGACAGAGATTCTGTAATATCCTTTTCTGGAATGAGACAGAAGGATATGCAATCGAGATGACCCAAGAGCGGGTAATTCAATGGGAGGGAGATCGTCTTGGGGCGGACTTAGAGTTCACGATCAGTCCGCGCTGGAACATTATCGCATACATGCCCACTTATGAACTCGAAGCTTCTGCGCCTGATTTTAGAGTCCTCTCACCCGTCATCGATGGAATTTTATGCGCTATCGACGGAGACGGCGGTTTTATGATACCGGGCTTTGAGTTCTCGAATATGGCTCCCTGGCGACCCGGACGGGGTTACTATGTAAATGCTAATCAGGAAGTGGATATGCAATATCCCGAACCAGCGAATAACGACGATCCATTGTGGCGTCCGCTGGTCGGAGATCACTGGCAATTGGCTCCAGTATCAAAGTACATACAGCCCCTCCTGATCAATGAAATCACTGACGGCGAACCGTTAGACGGCGATATGATGGCTGCGTTTTCGGCTAATGGTTTAATGGTAGGCTGTGGAACTGTTCAGGACGGGAAATGCGGAATTGCGCTCTGGGGCGATAATCCAAACACTCAGCAAGTGGACGGACTGAGAGCCAACGAAGATTACACTCTACAGTACTGGATTCCTGAACAAGACCGAGAAATCGATGTTGAAATCATTGAAATTCTACAAGGCGACGACGCCTTTATTAGCTTTAACGCCAGCGTCGTAAGAGTATCCGCTGATCTTGGCGAACGGATTCAACGACGCGGCGTCCAGCTTGAGGCAGGCTGGAATCTCATCTCTATCAATTTCACTCCAGATCAGGAATTCTTCAGAGAGGAGAATCCCGGTCCAGACGTTCCGCTTATGTTTGAACAGCTCCGTCGCGAGGGCGGCGCGCATCATATCATCAGAATTGTCGATGGCGGCGGACACTTCTACTCACCCGCCAATAACTTCTGCAATATCCCCTACTGGCCGCTTCAAGAAGGGCTTTGGGTATTTATTGATGAAGCGGGTAATCCGGAATGGGCGTCCCAACCGAGGGATCCTCATGAAGAGATTACGCTTGACGCTGGTTGGAACACGGTCGCTTTCCTGCCAGAAGAACCTCTGGATGCTTCAGCTCCTGATTTCTATGTTATTGCACCGATTCTGGATGCTGTTGTTGTAGCGAAAAACGATGAAGGACAGTTCATGTTCCCCGCCCGCCGTTTCTCGAATATGGCGCCATGGGAACCGGGCGAAGGGTATCAAGTTCGAACTAACCGTGAAATTGCGTTCGTCTATCCCGATCCACAGAATAGAGGAGCAGCAACAACCCCAATTCTTGCGGGAACACATTGGGCATTCGAACCGGTCGGACAGAAAAACATGAGCCTTCTGATAACCGACGTCACAGGCGTTACCATTGAACCGGGCGATCAGATCGCCTCATTCGATATGAAGGGTCTGTTGGTCGGCGTCGGCGGCGTTAGCGACGGAATGGTCGGGTTGGCGGTCTGGGGAAACGACGAAGCAACGAGCAAGAACGGATTGTCCGCAGGTGAATCGTTCGATCTCCGGCTTTGGCAGGAATCACTCGGCGCAGAGACGCCTCTAAAACTCTCGATCAGTCCGGTTTATAAATCAGATGACGTTCTGGTCGCGTCTGCGCGGACTGTCGAAGCGCCAGTTTCGCCCGTCTATCTGAGCGTCTCTCCAAATCCTTTCAATGCAGCGGCGGAAGTGAAATTCGTAATGCCTCACGCGGGGAAGGCGACGCTCGGAGTATATGATCTTCAAGGTTCCCTCGTCGCGAACCTGAAGAATGAATTCCTTAAAGCGGGAAATTATACCGCCGTCTGGAACGCTTCAGCGAGTCCGTCCGGAATCTACTTGATCAAACTCGAGACGCCCGCTGGCAGCAACGCCACTCGCTGCGTGCTGATCAAGTAGATAAGGTCTGGCGTCTTTGTCGGTAGAACGGGCGTCTCGTCCGTTCGCTTCTGACTTCTTAACCACAACGGGCGAGACGCCCGTTCTACCGAGTTTTATTCATGTGAAACGGTGCTAATGCTTGAACAGGGCAGGTTGGATCATGCCAACCTGCCCTTTCTCAACTTGCCGTTTGACTTCCCCAAATTCCCCCACTATCTTTAGCCCTGTATCTTTTCCCATTTTCCCTTTTCTGTATTGCATTGAACTCTTCACCCCATAAAATCGGCTCCCGGACTGAGTCCCTTAAAGAGCTGGTCATCTACTTCATCCGCGCGACTATCGCCCGATCGTATGTGCGGGTAATCGGCGCTCAACGCGAGCTGTCGTGGATCGTCGGCGACACGCTGCTTCCGTTCCTCTCGGTGACTGCTTACGTGCTGGTTTACCGGGCGATGGGCGCTCCCGAACGCTACACCGAATTCGTCGTGCTCGGCGGGATCCTGATCGCGTTCTGGATGCACATGATCTGGTCGATGGGAATGCAACTTTTCTGGGAGAAGGAAGTCGGCAACCTCGAGCGCTTTCTGATGACTCCCATGCCGCGTTCGGCGCTTATGCTCGGTATGGCGCTCGGCGGCATGGTGATGACGACGTCACGGGCGCTGATCATCTATATCGCCGCCAAGTTGATGTTCAAAACTGAGTTTCATATCGTCGATCCCTGGATGTCGGTCTGGCTGTTTCTCGCGACGATGGCGGCGCTTTACGGGATGGGGATGACGCTCGCTTCCCTTTTCTTCATGGCAGGGAGAGGGATTTTCTATGCGCTCGGCGTGATGCAGGAACCGATGTTCTTTCTGGGCGGGTTCTACTTCCCGATCAAGAGTATCGGCATGTTCGCCGTAGCCGGAGCCGTCTTGATTCCGACTGCGCTTGGACTGGACGGCCTTCGGCAGACGATGATGGGAGCTTACGACCTCGGGTATCTGTCGCCGTTAACCGAACTCTGGATATTGTTGGGGATGGCGGTGGTATTCCTCTGGCTGTCCGTTTATGCTGTGGACAGATTGGAACAGATCGGGCGGGAGCAGGGGAAACTGGTGCTGAGGAACCAGTAAAAGAAGAAAGAAGAAATGCGGAAAGCCGTCAATCCTTCGTAATTGACGGCTTTCTTGCTCTATTTGGAGAGGTAACTCTGCCGCTTCGTGAACGTCCAGTAGCAGAGAGCTAAAGTGATGACCGTCTCAGCCCAACTGATCAACTCCTGCAAATCCATACCCGAGACTGCGTTCCAATCAGGTTCCGCTGATGGATCTTCGGGAGGTTGAGTAATCGCACTACTCCAATCACCGAACAGAATCGGGACGACAATCCTTCCCACCAGAACCAGATCCCAAAGAATAATGATGAGCTTGATCCGCGGAGAGTTCGCTCGCTTGAATCCCATGTGCAAGTAGAGCAAACCGAGTATCAACAGCGCGAAGCTTGAGAATCCTGACGCCATGAATACTGCGAAACTGCGCATATCTTCGGGCGCCATCAGCCCAAAGATAAGGCTGGCGATCATTGCTGGCGCGAGTAAGGTTATCCGGCTGAGAATAACCTCAAGCCAGACCGCGCTGCCTTTTAATGGAGTTATCATCAACATCGGCAAACGGCGGCCGCGCGGTTCGGGCGATTCGTTCAACGCGGTAAAAGCGGAGGCCATAAACAGCATACCGCCTAAAACATAAACTAACGCGTAGAATGCCTGGTTAACATGCTGAAATCCTCCGACGACAATCGCCATTATCAGGAGCGCCAGCGGTGGAGCGACAGCTAAGGCGCCTGCGAAGATCAATCGCACTCTGTGATAGGTGAGTTCGCTCTTTAATATATTGGGCACGATCACCTCGGCAACTGGTTTACGCCGCGCCACATGCGGAACATCTCTACGATATTCATGACGGGTTTGTGAACTTTCGAGTAATCCCTTCTACGCACGAAAAGGGCGCGGTTCAGGAGGAAGAGAACAATCACCGCCGCCAGAAAAGAGACCATTCCGACCGGTTCCTGACTCCATTTCCAGATCCCTCTGAAGAACGATTTCTGTTCATCCAACATGATATAGAGAATGAAGAAGGGTATGAATGCAAAGGATAAAATAATCGCCGTCAGCATACCCTTTTTGCCGAAGTAAGCCAATTCAGGTATGAGCCGATTGTGGAGTCCTATGAAAACGGCAAGCAGTGAAACCGCCACGAGCTTTGCGGCAAGTCCGAGTCCGTCACCTGTTCCCATTAGATACAATGCAAGCAAAGAGAGCAGGATCGCCGCTAAATGCGCGACAAATAGGATCAGCATTCTCGCGACTGCAATCTCCTTGATCGACACCGGAAGGGGAAGAATCGCGCGCAAGCGAAATTCCTTGAATTCACGATTCTGGAAAACGCCTATCGAAATGACAAAAGGCATCGCGACGCCCCATAATAGGACGAAAGCGAGGACGCCGCCTTCCTCATGCGGTATCGGGCGTTTACTGGTAAGTATGATCATGTTCCAGAATCCCAAACCGACCAACCAGCCGACGAAGTAGCTCCCGAGCGGTTCCCATGCCTTGTAAGTGATCTCCGCCTTAATCAGCCGCCACATTACCGCCCCCCTTCATGATCTGCACGGCGATCTCGTCGATCGACATCCGAACCGACTCAACTCCGGCGATCCCCATCTGCGCCAACTGTCGCTCGGTCTTTTCAAAGTCGGCGGTGATAACGATATGGCGACCATTCTCCTGCCTGTCGCTGATTAGCCCGTCAAGTTGTAGAGTAGTCCCTGACACGGCAAACGAAAGCCTTCGCCACTTCTCGATCAGGTCGTCCTTGCCGCAACGCACGGCGACTTTCCCATCGATCAGGAAGATCAATTCGTCCGCGATCCGGTTGATGTCCGATAGGATGTGCGTTGAGTAGAGTATCGTCTGCTCGCCGCGCTCCATTATCTCCCAGAGCACGTCCAGCATCTCGCTGCGCACGACCGGATCCAGTCCCGAAGTCGGTTCATCGAACAGCATCAGCTTTGGCGACCGAGCCAGCGCGGTAATCAGATAGAGCTTGGTGCGGTTGCCGCGGGAGAGTTCCTGCGCCCTTTTATTCAGGTCGAGGCTGAAACGGCGGGCGAGTTCGAGGGCTCGTTCCTGCAACCAATCTGGAAAGAACTGGGCGACAAAGGCGAGGTTTTTCAGACCAGTCCATCTCTCATAAAAGACCGGTTCGTCGCCGATGTAACCGAGATCGTATTTCCACTTCGGATCGTCGAAAGAGACGACGTTTCCCGCTATCGAAGCGCTGCCCGAATCGGGTCGGATCAGCCCGGCCATAATGTTCAGCGCGGTCGATTTCCCGGCTCCATTCGGACCGATCAATCCGATGACCAGACCGGGTTCGACTTCAAAGTCAAGCGGGCCGAGTTGGAATCCTTCATAGCGCTTGACGATTCCATTGACGGACAGAGCTGAGGACATACGACTTCCGAGATTGACTATGGTTTGACAGACAATACAACTTGATTACTCATTTTATCTACTGCCAACCCGCCGCGGTTGGCAGACTCAGCATATTTATCTACTTAACTTGCCAACCGCGGCGGATTGGCAGTAGATGAAATGCGGCGGGTTGGCAATAGATGAAATGAGGCTTGATATTTTCAGGCAGGCGCTTTCCTTTGAATGACTTCAGCTCGCATCACCCTCTCCACCACCTTCCGAATCTCCCGCTCATCCAACCCTTCAGCAACCGCTGCTTTCACACCTGCCGTAATCAATTCCTCAAATCGCTTTGTCGCCGTCGCCCGTCGCACGTCGTCTGTCAATTCTGCGACATAGAATCCCTTACCTCGCCGGGCGACAATCAGCCCTTCGCGATCGAGGTCATCGTAAGCCTTCTGCACCGTGATGACGCTGACACGACATTCGTGCGCCATAACTCGAATGGAAGGAAGGCTTTCGCCAGTCGGAAGCTCGCCTGCCAGAATCCTCGCTCTAAGCTGTCGCGAGATCTGGAGATGGAGTGGTTCGCTGGAAAGGTCTGTGAGGTTTAGTAACATATGCTCATAGTGTATATGGCTAATATATACAGTAGATATGCCTGTGTCAAGTGAATTCAACAGAAATTTCGTTATTATGCGAAATCAAACCACCGCAGTTCAGTCTGTTCTCAGGCTTTCTTTATCCGTGGATCGCCCCATACGAGCATATAACTTGAGATAACGTCAGTACCGTCAACAAAGCAGAGCATTTCCGATGAGCCTGCTTGTTTGATGCTATTCGCCTCAGCCTCAATCGGTTTCGAAAAACCGGCGAGTACCACAATCGTCATCAGCAACAGTGCGATGACAGTAACAACGGTGACTTGCGACCGTGACCATTGAGCTTGCATCTGAGTTCCCTTTCTTGTATTGAGTTGAGGAGCAGTGACGCCCCAAGTAATAGAGAATTTGAGTTAGATCTACATATACATACACGCACGTATAATAAAATGCAAATAAAACAATAATGCAGACACTCACAAATTATTTCTATCGGTATCTAAACAGAGATAACCACTCAGGAATGTTCTAACCAGCGAGTTTGCCTGGTCTTCGAGGTGAAAACGATTCCGGTTAATAATGCTGAAGGTTATTGCGCCGTGAACGAAGATGAAGATGTTGGTAACTGCCGCGCCCACATCTAACTCAGTGCGAATCTGGTCTGCCGCAATTCCTTCCTCAATAACCGTCTTAAAGACTGCCGTTGGGATCATCCGCTCTTTCTCATTCATCTTTAACTTGCCAAGAGCAGCGTCCACCTGCGGAGACTTATGAAGAATCATCTCATTAAATGCCATGAAACGAGGATCTGTTACTGCTCTCGTCATCACCTTGACCATGTATGCTTGGATTCTCTCCACCGGAGGCAGGTCGCTTTCCAGGCAATCGTGGATTATTTCTTTGTAATAGGCGGCGCGGATCTCGAGCAACCGGACATACAACTCATATTTATTCTTGAAGTAATAGTAGAAAGCGCCTCGAGTAACGCCTGCCTCGGCGACGATGTCTTCGACGCGAGCTGCTTGTATTCCAAGCTTGCCGAACACAGTAAGACCGGCTTCGATCAACGCGTCACGCGTTTGGTCCGCCTCAGCTTTAGTGCGCTTCATTCCTGCAAATCCTTTTCAGATTTATTATACATTCGTGTATGAATATAATATTCATTCAAACCCTTGTCAAGAGAATTTTTTATTTTTTTCTTACTCAGGAGGCCGATCCCGATTCTATCGTAATACTCCGCCTCTTGTTTCCTTCTAACCTTCCGCTTATCTTAATTATGATCTACTATTCCTCATCACTCCAGTATCCAATCGTCCGGAGACTCCAATGAAGACCCGGCTCGCAACTCTCATCGCAATCTTAGCGCTCGCATTCGCACTGCCCACGTCTGCTCAACCTCATCGCGACAACTTGGGCGATATTATCGCTCAGTACAACATCCCTCAGAGCCAGAACGCCGGTCTCGCCTGGGATGGCGAGCATATCTGGGGAACCAGTCGCGCCAACCCTTGCCGTTTATATGAACTTGATCCCGAAAATGGTGAGATTCTCAACAACTTCCAGATCGATCAACAGGGCGGCAACGGCGACGACGCCATAGGGCTCGGCTGGAATCCGATGACCGAGGAACTATGGGTCTGCCAATATAACGCTCCTAACAATCGCAGCGCGATTAACCGCTATAATCGCGATGGAGATAACCTCGGGACAATTGAAGGCCCCTCCGGAGGTCATATCGACTTCGCAACCGATGGCGAGTTTATGTATGCCCATGCCGAGAACGACAATCGCGATACAAGAATCTACAAATTGAACGCCGCAGGGGAACTCGTAGCCACTGGCCCCAATCTCCGTGAAACAGTTCGCCAAGCCACCGGTCGAGATGTTCGCGCGGTTTCCATGACGTATGTTCAGGCTCACGGAAACGCTCCTGTCTGGTTGATGTCAGGCTCTCCGGGAAATCAGTGCTATATCTACCGGATGTCGGTCGATTGGGATCAGCAAACTGCTGAAGTTGTAGATCAATTCGCCTTCCGGCACGACTATCCGCATCAAGGCCTTACTCATGACGGCTATGACCTTTGGGTTGGAGGAACTTGGGGCGGCACGGTCATCTATAAAGTTGATGATGGAATCGGTGAGACATACGGTGAATTAGAGTTCGAGGAAACGCCGCTCGAATTTGGCCCGGTGGTCAGAGGAAATGAAGCGCGACGAAACTTGGTTCTCGCAAATCTCGCACAAGAGGAGGATGAACTCCATCGCCTGATGTTCACGATAGCAGACGCCGGTGAAGGAACAGACTGGCTGAGTTTCGATCCGGCTGAAGGGACGATTGAAGCGCGACGTCAGGTAGATGTCGCTGCTATCGCGACCACTGAAGGACTGGAGACAGGGGAATACGAGCACACGGTTACGCTCACCTGCAACGATATTGATCGAGACGAGATCATACTTTCCGCCCATATCTTTGTTGTGAATGGTTTTGGAGATTTTAGGGGTAGAGTCACCGACGCTGCGGATAATGATCCAATCGAAGGAGCGATCATTGCCGATACTCACTTTGGATTCATCGATACTACCGACGCCGAAGGAAACTATTCGTTCGATCAACTTCCTGCCTATACTTACACGTTTCAAATCACTGCGATTGACTTCTTGCCATCCATTTTGGAAGATTTTGTCATGGAACCCGGTCAGGAAGCTGAACGTAATTTTGCTCTTCTCCACTCTGAGTTTACACCTTCGGCTGGCGCGATTGACGCTTCGCTTCCGTTTGAAGATGCGTATGAGTACCCTCTGACCATCACCAATACCGGCAACGGGCCATTGACGTGGGCGGTGGAAAGAGTCTTCCCGGAAGGCCACGTCGCGGAACCGTGGGCGCTGAGGCAGGCTTTCGACGCCAGCGTCAGTC
>Ga0247841_10000558_pt1 | contig 95310 bp, 92 predicted proteins | sample LaCruzMarch2015__2_FD_192410 | JGI IMG/M metagenome (GOLD analysis project Ga0247841, IMG submission 192410) | Freshwater microbial communities from meromictic Lake La Cruz, Castile-La Mancha, Spain - LaCruzMarch2015_18m | ecosystem: Environmental > Aquatic > Freshwater > Lake | place: Spain...
GGCAGAAAGTCAAGTAGAATTTTTACGCAACGCATTGTATTTACATAAGTTATGAAAATTCAAAACTTACATAAATAACAATTTTGAAAATAATCGTAAACGAAAATATATTTTAACAAAGTAGTGACTCTGATTTTAAAAGAAATGCGCCTGGAATAAAGTCTTACATTAATGCCTTAGATATTGTACCATTCAATTGACAATTCAATAGACATATGGTATGCTTTTATTAGGAGGAGGTGAAGGGTATGGTTATAGTGAAAGAGGATTCAGTATTAGTAGGTGTATCGGAATTTCGCACAAAGGCAGAGGCGATTTTTAATGAGCTGAAGAGCCGTAAGATAATCATTGAAAAGCGCAACAAGCCTATCGCAGTTCTTTTATCTTTGAAAAAATACGAGGAGATGGAAGAGCTTTTTGAGTGGATTGAAGATAATACACTTGGCTATTTAGCCAAAGAAAGGGAGAAGTTCTTGCCTAAGGCAAAATACCTGTCGTTGCAGGAAGTGTCGAAAAAAATAGGGTTGCGCTGATGTGGAATATTAAATTCCATCCATTGGTATTGAGAGAGGACTTCAAAAAAATAGATCCTGAAAATCAGAAACAGATTCTCAGGCAGATAGTAAAAAAATTGAGCATTAATCCTGAGGCGTATGGCAAGGCTCTTTCCGGAGAACTGCATGGTTACTGGAGATTGAGAATCGGAGATTTCAGGGTAATATATAGAATCTTAAAAGACAAGATAGAGGTCCTGATTGTTAAAATAGGTATTCGTAGAGATTTTGAGGTGTATGAGAAGTTTCTGTTACGGCTTAAGAAGTTATGATAGGATGATAGGATAATTTTGAAAGCCGCAAGTTTTCAAGGCCTGAGTCATCCATGGTATTGATGTATTTGTGCAGGATCATTTCTTTTGCGAATTCCCTGAAAATAAATTCCGCAATGCCTTTGAATGTTAAATCACAGACTTCTAATAATACGCAGAACATATCTTTTGTAATCTCAAATCCGAACGTATAAGCGCATATCTTTCCCTTTATTTTTATAACCCGGCCTGTTAATTCCAGCGGTTTAAAATTTTCTATTGCCAGTTTATGACTGGAATTACTATCTTCTAAAAGTTTATGATAATAAAGATCAGGGAATTTTTGTTTTCTAGCGCAAGCCCATTTCGAGAATAGCTTCAGGCAGTCGTTTTTCATATTCTGCTTATAAGGCAGGTATTGAAACTTGTAACTTTTTGAAAAATAATTACAACTCGCTCTTTTGTGTTTATATTTATTGCCTTTTAATTCAATCAGATCTTTTGTCAGGTATACATAGTCAGGGAATTTTTTGAGGGAATTAAAATCTATATAGCCGGAATCTGTTTCTAATAAGATTTTTAATGAATCTGACATCGATCGCCGATCGGTGCTCATATTCCACCAGACAAGGTTTTTATCTTTCCATATAAAGAGATTCACAAAATTCTGGCTGGAATCAGGGTTTTGGATTTTATTAAAAAATTTGTCAAATACAGGCTTATCCTTTAAAGATATTTGCTTAAAACCGCTATTTTCAGGATTATTTATAATAAGTTTAGCAAGAGTATCCAAATAAGAGAACCTTGTTACGTCTTCCTGGAAACTACCTATAAATGACGGATTCTCGGCTATTAAAGAGGCTGTTTTTTTATCTTCAAGCAAGTCTACAAGATAGTGGAAGTAATTTTTTATAATATTTCCATTTTTAGGATCTGTGGCAAAAGGGCATTTTTTGTCTATACCAAGGACAATCTTTTCTCTTTTTTCATCAAACATTACTGCAAACGGGAAAAGCTGGCAGTCAAAAGGCCTTTTTGAATAGATAACGCATTTATTATTTGCATTAAAAAAGCAGCAGGCATGTATATTTTGGAATGGCTTTAATTTAATACGGCATGATTTATCAAGATGCGGTTTTAGCTTAGAAGTTATTTCATGCGGAAGGAAAAGCGGTCTTAACGCTGCATTTTTATCAAGAAACCTGCAGCATACATCGCATGAAAGGCAAAGTTTAGCCGGTATGATTTGTTTTAGCATATGGTTATTTTATCACTAAAGCCTTCACTTTACATTGATTTTTTGATATAATCAACTAAAGCCACAACTTACGGAACGAAGTGAACGTAAGTTGTATAGCTGAAGTTGACCCAGCACTAATTTTCTGAGTACTAAATATGGAATGCTTAAAATTAGTGCTGGGTTTAATTCGCACATTGACTTATGTTCACTCGCTTCGCTTATTCCATAAGTCAAGTGCTCATTAAAAGGGGGAGCGCATATGAGAAGAAAAGGTTATATTATTGTATCTATGCTGGTGCTGTTGACATTTTGTGGATGCAATATTGTCCCTAAATCAGTTCAATATCAGAGGGAAGAGGAGAAGTTTGTAGGAAGCACTGATATTATTAATCCAAAGATTGAAGAGGTGCAAGTCATATTGAAAAGCGAAGGTTATGAGCCTGGGAATACTGATGGCAGGATGGGCAAGGAAACGCGCGACGCCATAAAGGCATTTCAAGAATCAATAGGTCTTAAGAGCACAGGTTATATTGATAAGAGCACTTTGACGCAGATGGAAGATTTGAGGAGGACAAAAGAGATACTTGAATCTAAAAAGGACTATGCTTTAAAGGCTAAGGAGCCAAAGCAAAAAAATTCTCAAAAGGCAGAATTCAGGCCAACTGTAAAAGAGATACAGACTGCTTTGAAGAATGCAGGCTTTAACCCTGGTTCATTTGACGGCAAAATTGGGCCAAGGACAAGGCAGGCAATAAAGGATTTCCAGAAGTCAAAAGGCCTTGTTCCTGACGGAGCAGTGGGGCCTAAGACCTGGGCTAGCTTAGGTAAGTACCTATAAGAGGTTGCTGAAAAGTCGTAAAAATTACATCAGCAACCTCTGATTACGGAGATTATAAAAGATTACAGAGATTTTTATAGTCGATAAAATAATTTCTGTAATCTAAATTAATCGTTGTAATCAGAGAGCACTGCCTGTTTTTTGGACTTTTTCAGTGTTCTCTATAAAGGTATTGACAAATATAGTTTTAAATGGTATAAATAATTATATTAAAACAGAAAGAGGAGGAAAAAGAAATGGGAAAATACATAACAGTACTTGGCGGGCTGGTAAGCATTATTGTCGGCATATGGGGGCTTACAAGCTGGTGGTATAGTTTTGTGATATTATTAAAAGGGTCGGTTCCGCTTATATTGATATTAGGCGGCCTTGCAGCTTTTTTTGCAGGCATCAGTGAAGTAAAAGACTCAATGCAGACAAAGAAAGAAGAAGTAAAACCAAAATAAGAGAAAAATTAAGGCTATAATAAAATCTATAATTGATTGAAGAAGAGCCCTGTAGCTTGGGGCTTTCTTCATTTGCATAGCCTGATTAAGGAGACTATTTGTGAATTATTTTAAAACAGGTTTATTATTGATTGCCCTGACCATGATTTTTGTATGGATAGGCGGATATTTTGGAGGCCAGCAAGGCGCAGCGTTTGCTTTCATATTAGCTTTTATAATGAATATGATTTCATACTGGTTCAGCGACAAGATAGTGCTTATGATGTATGGGGCCAAAGAGGCAAATGTAAATGAAGTGCCGGAATTGTATAATTTAGTAAAGGACCTTACTATGGCTGCTAGTATGCCTATGCCGAAGGTATATATAGCTCCGCAGAATACTCCAAATGCATTTGCTACAGGCCGCTCGCCAAAACATTCAGCGGTCTGTGTAACGCAGGGCATATTGAATATTTTAGACAAAGAAGAATTAAAAGGGGTTATAGCGCACGAGCTCTCTCATATAAAGAATAGAGACACTCTTATAATGACTGTGGCAGCTACAATTGCAGGCGCAATTACAATGATTGCTAACTGGGCAAGGTGGGCCGCTATATTCGGCGGAAGAGGAGCAAGAGATAGGGAGAATAATGGCATAGGCATGTTAGTTATGTTGATAGTCGCGCCTATAGCGGCTATGCTCATACAGCTGGCAATTTCGAGGTCCAGGGAATACGCTGCTGATAGAAGAGGCTCCATGATAGCAGGAACATCAATGGGGCTTAGCCGAGCGCTTTTAAAACTGGAAAAAGGAAACAAGATTTATCCAATGGACGCAAATCAGGCCACAGCGCATTTATTTATAGTAAATCCTCTAAGCGCTAGCGCAATCGGAGCGCTTTTCAGCACGCATCCGCCTATAAGAGAAAGGATAAAGAGATTAGAAATGATGGCAATTTAATAGGTCCCTCGCCGCATATACGGGAGTATAAGGGCGGACTCGGGATCAAATTTTGTTTCACAAAATTTGAGAGGCATTTATGACTGATTTTAACCCTAAGTATGGTCAGGACATAAAACAGATAAACGAAAAAGTTAAAGAATCAAACTTGTTTATCCAGCAAATCACCCAGGAGCTGTCTAGAGTAATAGTCGGCCAGCGCTATCTTGTAGACAGGCTGATGATTGCCCTCCTTGCAAACGGCCACATATTAATAGAAGGCGTACCAGGCCTTGCAAAAACACTTGCTGTCAAAACGCTTTCCAAATGCATTCAGACGAAATTCCAGCGCATACAATTCACACCTGATTTATTACCAGCGGATTTAATAGGAACACTTGTTTATAACCCAAAAGATGGGGCATTTACTACCAAAAAAGGCCCTATATTTTCAAATCTTATACTTGCAGATGAAATCAACAGGGCTCCTGCAAAGGTGCAGAGTGCGCTTTTAGAAGCAATGCAGGAAAGGCAGGTTACTATAGGAGAAAATACATTTCCATTAGGAGAACCGTTTCTGGTGCTTGCCACGCAGAACCCAATAGAACAGGAAGGGACTTATCCTCTGCCTGAGGCGCAGGTTGACAGGTTTATGCTGAAGATAAAGATAGAATACCCGGATAAAAAAGAAGAAAGAGAAATCATGGAGCGTATGGCAGGACATAATCCAAGCGAAGTGAAAGCAGTTGTTTCTCCCGGAGATATCTTAAAAGCAAGAGAGATTATAAATGAGATCTACATGGACGAGAAAATAAAAGATTATATAGTGAATATTATTTACGCAACCCGCACGCCAGAGGAATATAAACTTGACATAAAGAATTACATTGCTTACGGCGCATCTCCAAGGGCGTCTATATACCTTAATATAGCTTCAAAGGCCCACGCCTTTATCTGCGGAAGAGGTTATGTAACGCCTGAGGACATAAAAGCAGTAGGTATGGATATTTTAAGGCATCGTGTTATTCTCACATATGAAGCGGAAGCCGAAGAGATGACCAGCGAGGATATTGTAAAGAAAATATTTGATGAAATAGAAGTTCCATGATCCCGAAAGAAATCCTCAAAAAAGTCAGGCAGATTGAAATAAGGACCGGAAGGCTTGTGAACGATGTCTTTGCCGGAGAATACGAGTCTATATTTAAAGGCAGAGGCATGGAGTTTCATGAAGTCCGGGAATATGTGCCTGGAGACGATATACGTTCTATTGACTGGAACGTAACTGCCAGAGCGGGCCGCCCATATGTTAAAAAATTTATAGAAGAAAGAGAACTCACGGTAATAATCATGGCGGACATGAGCGGCTCCGGCAGTTTTGGCACCAGAAACAAGATGAAGATAGAATTAATGGCAGAGATAGGCGCAGTGCTTTCTTTCAGTGCGATAAAAAATAATGACAAGATCGGCCTGTTATTATTCACAGATAAGGTTGAAAAATTTATCCCGCCTAAAAAGGGCAGGCCGCATGTATTGAGAGTCATAAGAGAGCTTTTATATTATAAACCCGAATCCAGAAAGACATCAATAAATTCAGCTTTGGAATACATGGGAAAGGTTTTGAAAAAGCGTTCAGTCGTTTTTCTTATTTCTGATTTTATGGATTCTAATTATGAAAGACTTCTCGGGATTCTGAATAAGCGACATGATATTATAGGTATTTCTATATCTGATCCAAGGGAGAAAGACCTGACAGATATAGGCCTTGTGGAATTTGAAGACGCAGAGACAGGAGAAACCTTGTTCATGGATACAGGAGATGAATTGTTAAAAAAAGAACTTGCAAAAAAAAGGTCGTTTTTTATAGACGCTAGAAAAAAGGCTTTTAAATCCATGGGTATTGATTCAGTGGATATAACTACTGATAAACCTTATATAGAGCCATTGATACTTTTTTTCAAGGCTCGCGCCAAAAGATTTAGATAAGTCCATAGTATAGGAAATTCCTTTTTTAGAAAATTCAATAAGAGTTACCTCCCCCACCGCGTAGGTGGGGTGGTATATACCACCCCACCTACGCGGTGGGGGAGGTCTAATTAATATTAAGGGTTTCTTGCCCCGATAAATCGGGGCTCGAGATTAGATTTTGTTTCACCCCGCCCTTTTGGGTGGGCAATTAAGAATACTCGCCAAAAGGGCGGGGTTTCACAAAAATTGGGAGGTAATATGAAAGAAAAAGGCATATATGTTCTAATTATACTTGTAATTGTCATGGGCATAGAAACCACATTCCTGACATTTAAGTCTTTCCAGAATTTTTCTATGAATAAATGTTTTTTAAACAAAGACAGCAACAATATGAATATTCAGAAAAAATTGGCGGAAGAATATATAAATCAGGGGTTCTATGAAAAGGCTATTGATTCGTACGAAAAATATATCAGTTTGCCATATCTTACATTGGAGAAGAAGTCTAATCTAAGCTATATAATAGGAAATATTTATATGGATGACCTGTCTGATTACAGCAACGCTCTTGCAAATTTTGTGAGGGCAAAGGTCTATTATCCTTCAAATACCAGCGTATCTGAGATAAATAAAAAGATAGTCGCTTGCCTTGAGAAGTTAGGCAAGAGCGTGGACGCAGAAAGGGAAATGTCAAAGGTTACTTCTTTAACAGGAAAAGAAAAAGAAGATGTTTTGAAGCCTAAAGAAGGCGATATAATAGTCGCAAAAATCGGCGGCAGGAATATAACCATGGGAGAAATGAATAGAGAATTAGAGAGGCTCCCTGTGTTTGTAAAAGAATCATTTAAAGGAAAAGAAAAGAGATTAGAGTTTCTGGGGCAGTACATAGCGGGAGAATTGTTGTATGATTCTGCAAAAAGACAGGGCATTGATAATGATAAGAAGGTAATAGAGGATTTAAATTTTTCAAAAAAACAGCTGATGATAAATAAATTAATAGAACAAGATGTTGATTTAAAACTAAGGGAACCTGGCGAAGAAGATCTTAAATTATATTATGAGGCCAATAAAGATAAATATACGGAAGAAAAGAAAGATGAGGCTGGAAAACCAACAAAGGTTCAATTGGAATTTGGGCAGGTTAAAGATAGAATTAAATTTGATTATACGACTATGAAGCGGCAGGAAAAAATTAAAGGTTTATTAGATAATCTCAAAAAAACAAAAGATGTGTTTATATATGATAACCAGTTCAGGGAAGAGTAATGCGGAGGATAGGTGAGGGTAGAAGTAAAAGTTATTACAAGAGCTAAAAAAGAAGAAATAGAAAAAATCGCAGAAAATAGTTATAGAATAAAGGTATCCCCTCCTCCTGAAAAAGGCAGAGCTAATAAAAGAGTGATAGAGCTTCTTTCAAAAGAGCTCGATATAAAAAAGCAAAATATCAAAATTGCTTTTGGAGAAACAAGCAGCAGGAAAATAATAGAGATTAAATGAGGCCTAAACTTACGGAGTGATAACGAACGTAAGTTTATGGCTGAATTTAACCCCACACCCAGCTAAAAAACTTTAGTTTCGTAGCTGGGTGTGGGGTCCAATTCGCGCTTTGACTTATGTTCATTCGCTTCGCTTGTTCCATAAGTCAAGCGTTCATAGGAGACTCATGAAAAAACTATTTATAAGTATAGCTTTATTATTATTGTGTAAGCCTCTATTTGCAGAGCCTGTGAACCTAAAGGTAAAAGTAGATAAAGATAAAATTACCATAGGCGATAGAATAAAATATGAAGTTATTTTGGAATACGATAATGGCGTTGAGATAGAACCTTATGCCGCAGGAAAAAATCTTGGAGAATTTGAAATAAAGGATTATAAGATAGAGGCCTCTCAGAAAACAAAAAGCGGGAAATTGGTTTCCAAGGATATATATACCATAGCTACTTTTACAACAGGCGAATTTACAATACCTGGCTTAAAAATCAAATACAAAGACCTGAGTAAGCAGGAAAAAGAAATTTCATCAGATGAAATAAAGATAAAGGTGGAAAGCATAAAGCCTGGGCCAAACGATAAAGACGATATAAGGCCGCTGAAAAGTCCTGCAGAAATAAAAGGCAAATTTTCGGTATGGATATTCGTTATCTTTATTTTACTTATAGTTAGTATTGCGGCGTTTATATATTTTAAAAAGAAAAAAGAAAAAGAAGATAAACCTGCGTTACCTCCAGTTCCTGCAGAAGAAATCGCAAAAAATGCTTTAAAAGCCCTTAAAGAAATGAAGCTTATAGAAAAGGGGCTTGTAAAGGAATATTATATAAAGCTCTCGGATATTATCCGGACATATATAGAGAATAGGTACAGGATATTTGCTATGGATAGGACTACATGGGAACTTTTCCAGGAGATGAGGTCAAAAAGGATAGAACGCCTGTGCGTAGATAAAATAAATTATTTTCTTGAAGATTGCGATATGGTGAAATTTGCAAAATATACGCCTATACAGAAAGAGATTGAAGAAGCTTATGCAAAAGCAGAGGAGATAATAGAGATAACAACCACCAAAATAACCAATAACCAAATTACAAACACCAAATAATGACTAATAACCAATGACCAAATTCCAAACATCAAATAATAACCAATACCCAATAATCAATAATCAAACACTAATGTTTGGTTATTGGTGATTGATGATTGGAATTTATTTGGTTATTAGGATTTGATTATTGGTTATTTAATATATTAATATTTGATATGCGCTTTGCCAATCCTCTATTTTTAATGTTACTTGGTATTATTCCATTATTAATCTGGGATTATTTCAGGCACGCTAAATTACGCGAAGCCAGCATTATTTTCTCAGATGTTTCTATACTGAAGAGTATACGGCCGGGATTTCGCGTTAAGTACAGGCATGTTCCGATGATATTAAGGATGGCAGCTATTTTTATTTTTGTCCTCGCGCTCGCAAGGCCTCAGGCGGGCCAGAAAGAAGAAGAGATAATAACAGAAGGGATTGATATCATGCTTACTCTTGATATTTCTGGCAGTATGAAGGCAGAAGACTTTGCGCCGCAGAATAGATTAGGCGCGGCCAAGGATGTTTTGAGGGAATTTATAAAAACCAGGAATAACGACAGGATTGGCCTGGTAGTTTTTTCAAGATACAGTTTTACGCAGTGCCCGGTTACGCTTGATTATGGCACGCTTATAGAACTTCTGGATAAAGTTGATATAGGAATGATAGAAGATGGAACCGCTATAGGAATGGCGATAAGCAATGCTGTAAACAGGCTCAGGGATTCTAATGTTAAAAGTAAGATAATAATACTTTTAACAGACGGCGTTAATAATGCCGGTAAGATAGATCCTTTAACTGCTGCTAAAGCAGCCAAAGCGCTTGGCATAAGGATATATACAATAGGAGCGGGAAAGCCGGGAGGCGCCATGTATCCTGTGGAAGATCCTATATTTGGAAAAAGATATGTGCACATGGATACGGAAATAGACGAAGAGCTGCTTAAAAATATTGCTGATGAAACAGGAGGGTTGTATTTCAGGGCGCAGGATAAAGAAGGCTTGAGAGATATTTATAAGACAATAGGCCGGCTTGAAAAAACAAAAATAGAGACAAAGGAATATGCAAACTACACAGAATTGGCAGTAGTTTTTATATTACCCGGATTTATATTTCTTTTACTTGAGATAGCGTTGGCTAATACTCTGTTCAGAAAAATACCTTAGGAGTTTTTATATGCATTGGGGAACGCCCGTATATCTAAATTTTCTTTTGTTGATTCCTATAGCGGTTGCATTTTTTATATTAGTTGGGATAAATAAAAGAAAAAAAGTAGAGGAATTTGGGGATGCAGGTCTTATAGAGAAGCTTTCTTTTTCCAAAAGCCTTGCTAAGGAGAGGGTAAGAAAGGTCTTAATAGTTATTGTTTTAAGTTTTTTGATCCTGGCTTTAGCCAGGCCTCAGATAGGCAGCCGGCTTACCATGACTAAGCGTTACGGAGTGGATATGATGATAGCCATAGATACGTCGTCAAGCATGCTGGCCCAGGATATAAAGCCAAGCCGCATTGAAAAGGCGAAGCTGGAAATATCCTCTCTTATAGATAAACTAAAAGGCGACAAAGTTGGAATACTGACATTCGCAGGCGATAGTTTTATGCAATGCCCGCTAACGCTAGACTATAGCGCAGCAAAGATGTTCTTAAGCATAATAGAGCCTGGCATGATGCCAAAACCTGGCACAGCCATAGGAGATGCGATTAAGGCAGCTGCTAAGAGTTTTGCTAAAAAAGAAAGAAAACACAAGGTCATTGTCCTTATTACTGACGGAGAAGATCATGATACAAATCCAATAGAGGCTGCCAGTGAAGCGAAAAAAGAAGGAGTGATGATTTATACAATAGGAATAGGCACTAGAAAAGGGGAACCTATACCTATAATAGATGAGTCTGGCAAAGTTAATGGGTATAAAAAGGATAAATCCGGTGAAGTTGTAATGACAAAACTGGATGAAGAGATGCTTCAGAAGATAGCCCTTATTACAGATGGTAAATATTACCACGCTACAGCCAGCGAATTTGAACTTGATAAGATTTATGACGAGATAAGCAAAATGGAGAAAAAAGAGCTTTCAAGCAGGCTATTTACGCAATATGAGGACAGGTTTCAGTATTTTCTTGGTATTGCTTTTATATTGTTATGCATAGAATTTATAATAGGAGACAGAAAAAAAAGATGAAGTTATTGTTGATATCCTTATTTTATATTTCTGTATTAGGATGGACATGGGGAGATTCGCTTGTTTCAAAAAATAACGAAGGGAATAAGCTTTATAAAGAGGGCAAGATTGATGAAGCTTTATCCAAATGGCGCGATGCGCAAATTGAAGCTCCTGACAGCGACAAGCTCCATTACAACATAGGAAACGGCCTTCATGAACAAAAAAAATATGAAGATGCATTTAAAGAATATGAAAAATCTCTGAATTCAAAAGATAACGAACTTCAGCGTAAGGCGTATTATAATACTGGGAATACGCATTACAGGATGGATAAATTATTAGAAGCAATAGAAGACTATAAAAAGTGCCTGGATATAGACCCGAATGATGAAGACGCAAAATATAATATAGAATTTGTAAGAAAAAAGATAAAAGAAAACCTTAAAAAGGAAGACAAGAAACAAAAAGAATCTCAGCAAAAAGAAAACAAGAATGGCGAACAGCAAAAACAAGGCAAATCTTCTCAGGCTCAGGAAGAGCAGCAAAAGGATCAAAAACCATCAGATGCTCAAAAGTTAGAAGAGGGTAAAGAAAAACAGGAAAGAGAAGCCCCTGCCCAGCAGGAAAAAGAGCAGCAAAAAGGATCAGAAGAAAAGCCTTCAAGAGAAGAGAAAAAAGGTGAGATGTCGAAAGAAGATGCTGTAAGGCTTCTTGACGCGCTTAAAGACGACGAAAAAGATATTCAGAAAGAGTTAAGAAATCAGCCTGTGGAAGGCCGATATAGAGTGGACAAAGACTGGTGAAGACCTTTGTGTAGAGGAGGGTTTAAAACCCTCCTCTACAGCAGTTGTAGGGCAGGCTTTAGCCTGCCATAAGATATGAGATATTTTGTTTCATTTTTATTAGTTTTGTCGGTTGCGGCAGTTTGTTACGCAGAAGACATAACAATATCTGCTGATGCGGATAAGCAGGAAGTTACGTTAGACGAACAGGTAGCTCTTACTATAACAGTATCAGGCAATGCATCTAATATCCCGCAACCTGACATGCCTGACCTTAAAGGATTTACCGCTTATTCTTCAGGAAGGTTCCAAAATATCTCTATTGTAAACGGCCAGATTGCAAACTCAGTATCTTTTACCTATATATTAGTGCCTAACAATACAGGCGATTATATGCTTGGGCCGTTCAACATTAATTATAAAGGCAAAACATATTCAGCAAACTCTATAAATATAAAAGTATTGCCTAGAAATAGCCAGCCGCCGATGCCTTCCCAGCAACAGGCTCAGCCATCTGACTCTGAGTCAATGGGTCAAAATAGCCAGCCGCAGCAGGGAAAAGAGCTTTTTATAGAAGCATATGTGGATAAGCTCAGGACATATGTGAATGAGCAAATAACGCTTACCTTCGCATTTTATCAGGCAATCAACCTGTTTAATAATCCGTTGTATAATCCGCCGTCTACTATAGGTTTTTGGTCAGAGGATATGCCTCCGCAGAAAAAATATTATAAAGTTATAAACAATACAAGATACCTTGTAACAGAAATCAAAACAGCGCTTTTTGCCACAGGCCCGGGAGAATTTACCATAGGCTCTGCAAGATTAGAGGCAACTGTGGAAGACGTAGATAATGCCCCAAAAAATACTTTTGGCGCATTTGATCAGGATCCATTCGGCATGTTCAGGAGAGGAAAACAAGCAGCGCTTACAACAGACCCTATAAAAGTAGAAATATTGCCTTTGCCGGAACAAAATAAACCAGTTGATTTTAAAGGAGATGTGGGAGATTTTGATGCCTTTCTAAATGTAGACAAAAATACAGTAGAAGAAAACCAACCCGTAAACCTGAAAATTAAAATAAAAGGAAAAGGCAACATAAAGACAATATCTTCTCCTAATATTCCGGAAATTCAGGATGTTAAATTTTATGAATCAGGGAGTTCTGAGAATATTTCAAAAGATAATTACGTTGTCCAGGGTGAAAAGATATTTGAAAAAATGATTATTCCAAAAAAAGAAGGAAATATTACATTAGGCTCTATTGAATATGATTATTTCGACCCTGTCCTGAAAGATTATGTGCGGAAGAAACTTGATCCCGTGATAATAAATGTCACCAAATCAAAAGAAGAGCCTGCTGAGAAAACTACATTTCCCCCTGGTGCTACAAAAGAAGAGGTACAGCTTTTTAAAAGAGATATAGGATACATAAAAACTTCTCATGCCGAGTTCAGGCCCAAAAATACTTTTTTATATAAAAATATAATATTTTTATTAATAAACATATTACCGCTTTTTATTCTCATAGGCCTGTACTTATACGAACTATATAGAAGCAGGCTGAGAACTGATATAGGGTATGCGAGATCTTTACGCGCAAGGGGCACTGCTTCAAAGAGGCTTAAGGGAGCGAGAAAAACAATAAATAAAAATATGGTGAAGGAATTTTATACAGAGATTTATAAGGCGGTAATAGAATATATAGCGGATAAATTAAACATACCGCATCCTTCTATTACAAAAGATTCGCTGGAATACAAGCTGAAAGAGGCCGGGGTTAGTAGGGACATTATTGATAAAGTAAAAATTTTGTTTGACGATTGCGATATAGCGCGGTTTGCCTCAGCGAAGTTTGTAAAACTCGACATGGAGCGTACCATTAAACAGGCAGAGCTTATTATAACGAATTTAGAGAGATATATATGAAAAAGATTTTTGCATTTTCTTTTTTGATATTTTTTATATTTACAGGGATCTCAACGGCTTTTGACAATCCGGAAGAGCTTTATAAAAAAGGAAATTCAAGCTATGAAAATGGGGATTATAAAAAGGCAGTTTCTTTTTATGAAGAACTTCTTGGGATTAATGAAGTCAGTCCGGAAGTATTTTATAATTTGGGCAACAGCTATTTCAAATTAAAAAAAATAGGCAAAGCTATTTTGAATTACGAAAGAGCGTTGAAGCTGGACCCGCGCGATAAAGATACACAGCTTAATTTAAAACTCGCAAAGGCTATGGCCATAGATAAAATAAATACATCCGAAAGAGGCTTTGTTTTAACTGCGCTGCTTTTTTTGTATGACAGGGTGAATGAAAACGAGCTATCGTTAATATGTTCTTTTTTTTATCTTGCTATAATTTTATTTCTGATATTTTCAATATTTTTTGTTGCTAAAAAACGGTTTATGTTTTATACTGCTGGTTTATTCGGAGCCATATTTTTCATTCTGCTAATTTTTTTATTTGCAAAAATAAGAAATGAAAATTTTATAAAGACAGGGATTATCGTAGCTGAAAAAGCTGATGCAAGAAGCGGGCCAAAAGAAGATTATCTTTTACAATTTACCCTTCATGAGGGCACAAAATTTAGCATAATAAAAGATACTCAGGATTGGTATGAAATTGAGCTTTCAAAGGACCTGAAAGGCTGGATTTCCAAAACTAGCGCCGATATTATCTAACCAAATCCGCCTAGGCGGATTTGATCCTGAAGTGCCGTTAAGCAATGCGACAAATAGGAGCATTGTAGGCACTGAAGGACCACCATATATAGTTATCGTCGGCAAAAAAATATCAATATATTGTAGTTTTTTAACTTGACATATAATCAGCAAGTGATATACTTACTTTTCATGAGGTCTTTCGCCCCGATAAATCGGGGTTCGAGATCAAATTTTGTGTAACAAAATTTGAGAGGGCTAGATAATGGAATTGAAAACTAAGGTTGAAAAGAAGTCAAACATTTCGGAAAATTGCCTTAAGGTTCTTGAAAAAAGATATCTCATAAAAGATACGGATGGAAAAGTTACTGAGACCCCTGAAGGTATGTTTAGAAGAGTGAGCCGTTACATAGCAAAAGCAGACAAAATGTACGGCTCAAGCAATCTAGAAATAAAAGAAATAGAAAATAAATTTTATGAGAGCATATCTAATTTTGAGTTTATGCCCAATAGTCCCACTCTCATGAATGCAGGGAAAGATTTGGGCCAGTTATCCGCGTGTTTTGTCCTGCCGGTAGGTGATTCAATGGAATCCATTTTTGATGCTATAAAAAATACCGCTATGATACATAAAAGCGGAGGCGGGACAGGATTTAGTTTTTCAAGGCTCAGGCCGAAGAATAGTGTTGTAAAATCTACAGGAGGCGTTTCAAGCGGGCCTGTTTCTTTCATGAAGGTTTTTAACGCCGCTACTCAGGCAGTTAAACAGGGCGGTACCAGGCGCGGGGCAAATATGGGGATTCTTCGCGTGGATCATCCGGATATACTTGAATTTATCAAGTGTAAAGAGAATGACAAAGAAATAACAAATTTTAATATCTCTATAGCTGTCACAGAAGATTTTATGAACAAGGTTATAGCTGATGAAGAATATTCCTTGATAGATCCGCATAATAAAAAGGAGCTTAAAAAAATAAGAGCCAAAGAGGTCTTTGACCTGATAGTGGAATTGTCCTGGAAAAACGGAGAGCCAGGAATCATATTTATTGATAGAATCAATAAAGACAATCCTACTCCTAAACTTGGAGAAATTGAAAGCACGAACCCATGCGGAGAGCAGCCTCTCTTGCCTTTTGAAAGCTGCAACTTAGGATCTATAAATCTTTCAAAGGTTGTATTCGAAAACTGCAAAAAAGAAATTAACTGGCAGAAATTAAAAGAGCTGGCGCATACAGGCGTTCATTTTCTTGATAACGTAATTGATATGAATAAATTTCCTCTCCAGGAAATAGAAAAAATGACCAGGGCCAACAGGAAGATAGGCCTTGGAGTGATGGGTTGGGCAGACATGCTGATAAAGCTCGAGATACCTTATAATAGCGAAGAAGCGGTCCAGCTTGGCGAAAAAATAATGAAATTTATATCCGATGAAGCTAGAATTAAATCGCAAGAACTCTCTAAAGAAAGAGGCGCTTTTTCTACTTTTAAAGAAAGCACATTTGCAGAAAAAGGGTCAAAAGAATTAAGAAACGCCACACTTACAACAATTGCGCCAACAGGCACAATCTCGATTATATCAAACGCTTCAAGCGGCATTGAGCCTTTATTTGCGCTGTCGTATTATAGGAATGTAATGGATAATGATAAACTTATCGAAGTCAATGCGTTATTTGAAGAGGTTGCTAAGAGAGATGGGTTTTATTCCAGAAAACTCATGGAGGAAATAGCAAAAAAAGGTTCTATCAGGGATATAGAAGATGTTCCTGAAAAATATAAAAAGATTTTTGTCACGTCTCATGACATAGCGCCTCTCTGGCACATAAGGATGCAGGCGGTGTTCCAGAAATACACTGATAATGCTGTCTCTAAGACAGTTAATTTTCCGCATGATGCCGCAAAAGATGAAGTGAGAGAAGTTTATATGTTAGCTTTCAAATTAGGGTGTAAAGGAGTAACCATTTACAGGGATAAATCAAGGGAGGAACAGGTATTGAATATAAACACTACTGATTCAACAAAAAAAGAAGCAAATGCAGTAGAGCTCATAGATAAAAAAAGCGTTGCTCCTAGGCCAAGGCCTGTTGTTACAAACGGGACTACTACAAAAGTTGCGACAGGATGCGGAAATCTTTATATCACGATAAATGTGGATGATAAGAGCTTGCCTTTCGAAGTGTTTATTCAGATGGGTAAGGCAGGTGGATGCGCAGCTAGCCAGTTGGAAGCAATAGGAAGACTTGTGTCCCTGGCGCTTCGTTCAGGCGTGGAAAACAGCAAGATAGTAGAACAATTAAGAGGTATACGCTGCCCGTCCCCTTCATGGGAGAAAAGCGGAAGGATATTTTCATGTTCTGATGCTATCGCGAGGGTTCTGGAGCTAAGGCTTGGCAACGGCAAGATGCATCATCAGGAAGAAGCATTGGAAAAACATTCCCCTCACACTATGATAGAGGATAAGCTTGGAACAGTGGTGGGAGTATGCCCTGACTGCGGCGCTGCGTTAAGGCACGAAGAAGGATGCGTTGTCTGCCGTTCATGTGGATATTCCAAATGCTGATAAACGCGAATTACCGCGAATCAAAGACTGAATTGCCGCGAATATTTTATTCGTGAATATTCTTCGTAATATATGTCAATACGTCCAGATACATGGATCAAGAGGATGGCTTTAGAGCATGATATGATAAAGCCATTCCAACCTCACCAAATAAAAAATAATAATATTTCATACGGCCTTTCCAGTTATGGCTATGACATAAGAATTTTCGACGAATTTAAGATCTTCAAAGGCTCCGGTAAAGAAACAATAGACCCTAAAAGAATAAGACCCGGTTTATTTGAAGATTTTAAAGGCCCTGCCTGTATAGTTTCTCCAAATTCTTTTGTTCTAGCTAGATCCCTTGAATATTTTAAGATGCCATCGAATGTCCTTGCTCTTTGCACAGGTAAAAGCACATATGCCAGAATAGGCGTGATAGTTAATGTCACTCCTTTAGAGCCGTCATGGGAAGGGTATCTTACTATAGCGATCAGTAACACCTCTAACTCTCCTGCAAAGCTTTATGCTAATGAAGGTATTGCTCAGGTAGTTTTTTTTGAATCAGATGAGCAGTGCCAGGTTACTTACGCTGACCGCAAAGGCAAATACCAATCCCAGCAATCTATCACCTTACCTCAATAACTTTAAAGAAACGATTGACGTTGAAAGGCAATAAGAAGTATAATATTAAAATAAAATGTTAGCCAAAACAATTACATATATGAGATATTATAAATGTGCTTTAAGCGCTGTTTTAATTATTTCTATAATTTTTCTTTGCGGAGATATTTTTGGAGGTCAAGCAGAGACTTATCTAAAAAAATATTTTGAAAACGCGATTTTTTTGTATGAATCCAGTAGATATAAAGAAGCTATTTTGTTATTTGAGAAGATTATTGAGGCAGAAAAAGCTGAAAGAAAATTTTATTTTACCCCTTTTGCAGAAATATATATAGATAAGGCAAGAGACAAAGATGTTGCGCTGATACCTTATGATGGGAATTTGGCAGGACGCGTGAGAATGAAAAACGACAAAGAAAATATAAAAAACAATCGCGATAATATAGTAGATTACCATAAGAATAAACAAAAAATAACCTCTCTTGCAGCAAAGTCTGAAAATATAAAAGATAAAGGCATAGAAACAGAAAAATCATTGGTCTCAGAAGAAAAAACGCCAGTAAAAATTCTAGAAACAGAGCCTAAAAAATTGGCAGATGTATCGTTAACGAATGTTAATCTGGAAACTAAAATTGCCGGCATGCAAGGAGTTGTTAAGAAAAAACAAGAACTGGTTAATAATCTTAAGGAGTACCTGGAATTGCTTACTTGCTCTCGGTGACGCGGATACTTATTATAACTTGAGATTGTTGAAAAATCCAACAATCTCAGATTACACAGATTAGAACATCGTAGAAATTCATCTGTATAATCTCTTTTAGAAATCTGTGTAATCAAGACCGTTGATGTTTTTTCAACGGTCTCAACTTAGCTATTGTATATTAAACCCGGAATTTGCATTAGCAAACGGCGAATATGGCTAATCTTTTGGGCTATAAGAGATTACAAAAATGCTCACCGTACTTTTTAAGTACGCTTGCGCTTTTTGTAACTCTTCTATCTCCAAAATCTTAACCATCTTCATCCGTTCCTAATGCAAAATCCGGGTTAAATCAAATAGAGAAATTAGGAGAAATAGTTATGAAAGAAATACGTTTAGTGCTTTTAAGGCATGGAGAGAGTATTTGGAATAAAGAAAATAAATTTACAGGATGGACTGATGTGGATTTGTCTGAGAAAGGCATGAGTGAGGCATATGAAGCAGGAAAGGTGCTAAAAAAAGAAGGTTATGAGTTTGATGCGGCATTCACATCTGTTTTGAAAAGAGCGATAAGGACATTGTGGTTTGTTTTGGACGAAATGGATTTAATGTGGATACCTGTGTATAATTCATGGCGCTTGAATGAAAGGCATTATGGAGCGTTGCAAGGCCTTAATAAATCAGAGATGGCTCAAAAGTTTGGGGAAGAGCAGGTGCTTATCTGGAGAAGGAGTTATGATATTCCTCCTATGGCGCTTGAAGAAAAAGATTCAAGATATCCAGGAAATGATCCGAGATATAAAGGCCTCAGCGAAAAAGATCTGCCTCTTACTGAAAGCCTGAAAGAAACAGTGGCAAGGGTTGTGCCATACTGGAAAGAAACAATCGCGCCTGCATTGAAGTCTGGCAGAAAGGTTATCATAGCTGCGCATGGAAACAGCCTAAGGGCGCTTGTAAAATATTTAGACAATAGATCAGAAAAAGAGATAGTGAAATTAAATATACCTACAGGGATTCCGCTTGTTTATGAGCTCACCAAAGACCTGAAGCCTTTGAAACATTATTATTTGGGCGACCAGGAGAAGATCCAGGCTGCTATAACTTCTGTAGCCAGCCAAGGCAAAGCCAAAAAATAAAGAGGGACACTTCTCCCTTTGGCTCTAGAACCGTTGTCCTGCTCTTGCTACCCTTGACGTTTATGAAATTGTAGGATATACTTACACTCTAGGAAAGAAAGGGGGGTATGTATATGGATTGGAGTTTAATCGTGATTGAGCCAGTTAAAGCCATGCTGGTAAGAGCAGCTACGTTTCTACCGACTTTGATAGGGATATTGGTTATACTGATAGTCGGATGGATTATAGCGGCAGTTTTAAAGAATGTGGTTGTGAAGTTATTAAAACTAATACAATTTGATTCTGCTAGTGAAAAATCAGGGCTTGCCGATGTTTTAAGAAAGGGCGGGATAAAAAACACTCTTTCAGAATTAATAGGCGGGCTTATCTATTGGCTGGTAATGTTGCTTGTATTTATGGCTGCTTTGAATGCGCTTGGCATGACAGTTGTGGCATCTTTGCTGGATAAGATTATACTTTATATACCTAATGTTATCGCAGCTATCTTCATAATTTCCCTTGGCATATTTTTCGCAAGCATTGTAGGATCAATTGTAATGACTGCCTGTATGAATGCTGGTATGAAACAGGCAAAATTAATGAGCCAGGTAACACAGACAGTAATAGTGATATTTACAGCTATTATGACGCTGGAACAGTTGAATATAGCGACTACGATATTAAATACAACCATCACAGTTTTATTGGGAGCTATAGGGCTGGCTTTTGCGCTTGCAGTGGGCCTTGGTTCAAAAGATATGGCTGGGAAACTTATGTATGATTTGGTGGAGAGGTTGAAAGGTAAATAATAGAGATCTGTGTGTTGAAAGATATAAGCCCCGCATCTCTGGAAAGAAATGCGGGGCTTATGTTTGCAAATCTCATAAGCGTTTTGTATGATAAACCCAGATTTTGCATTAGCAAAATCTGCCCTTTGGGCCGCCCATCCCTTGTATTTTTTAAATAGTTAGGATGATGGGCGGGGTTAACCCAGCCCTTTCCAAAGAAAGGGCTGCCGAAGGCAAAATTTGCAGTGCATCTTTTTGTAATGCACTGCATTAGAATAGCTGCTTGCGGCATAAGGAGTTATATCAAAGTTAAGGTTCTAATGCAAATTTTGGGATAAAAGAATACGGGATAAGGGAAGATTAAGGAGACAAAGTACAATGAGCATAAAAAATATTAGAGATGTAGCAAGGGAAGCGGGTGTATCAATAGCTACTGTTTCGAGAGTTGTTAATAAGCTGTCTTCTGTAAAAAAGTATAACAAAGATAAAGTGGAGATAGCTATTAAAAAATTGAAATTCAGGCCTAATATGAGTGCCCAGCGCCTGGCGTCAAAACGCAATAATAATGCAATAGGCCTTGTTATTCCCAGATACAGAGATATATTCCATTCATTTTACGCTCTTCAGATCCTGCAGGGCGTAGGAGTTGCAGTAGAGCGCATGAAAATGGATCTGTTATTACATATTACTAATGGGGAGACATTTTTAAATATTTCCAGCGTAGAAGGAGTAATTTTTTCTGATATCATAGGCAATGAGGAACAGGTTGACGGCACTATAGAAGCAGGACTTCCATGCGTTATAATGAATTATTATACTAAAGATCTTCCTGTGTCATGTATATCAATAGATAATTTTAATGCAGGTGTGGATGCGGTTGAATATCTTATAAAACTAGGGCACACAAGGATTGCTGTTATTACAGGCGCATTAAAGACTCAGGTGGCAATAGATAGATTAAACGGTTACCTGACAGCTTTGGGTAAACATAAGATTGAAAAGAAAAAGGATTATATAAAGTATGGAGATTTTGGAAAAGAATCTGCCAGGACGCTTACAAAAGAACTTATAAGAATGAAAATACCGCCTACTGCAATATTTGCCTCAAGCGATGAAATGGCAGTCGGGGCTATACAGGTATGCTTGGAAAATGGAGTTGGTGTGCCAGGAGATATCTCGGTTATAGGTTTTGATGATAATCCTCTAGCTTTGAATTACAGCCCTGTTCCTCTTACAACTATAAGGCAGCCTTTGCATAAAATGGCTATAGCAGCTGCTCAGATCCTGAATCAGATAATACAGAAAAAGATAAGGTCTAATAAAAGAATAGTCCTTTCAACCGAGCTGGTGGAAAGAAGCTCTTGCCGTGCATTGGCTTAAGAAAGACTTCCTGCCAAAATAGCGTGTTCCATATACTTGTATCAAATAAATCAGGTAAAATATTCGATATACCAGAGATAGAAGCAACTGGAATGAAGGCAGGCTGTTTTTTCAGGCCGGATAGGGAAGAGTACATTAAAATGCCCGAAGGCAGCAAACTTTTTATGCTGCCTGATAGAATACCTGTTGGATATAATTCTGTAACAGGCGATTTTAAAGCCTTGAAAAATTATTTTGCAGTGGCTGTATTCATGGCGCCTGCGTTTACAGGCACTTATAGCGCTGCCTATACCAAATTTCCGTTCGCCGAACGTAATAACCTTTCCGTTCGCCGAACGGAAATTAGTCCTGATATTCTTCCGCTTTTCTGTTACACTGCAGCTGGTTTTTATAAAGGCGATATTTATGTTACTGCAGTTAGAGTCGATAAGTCAAACAGACATGACCCAAGATTTATAGATATTAGTTTAGTCAGAAAAAATATAGCGAAAATAAAAAAGTTATTTTCTGGCAATAGGCTTATCAAGCACCTTACGGATTGCGCTCTTGTCTATGGCTGCCCAGGCGCCCAGAATTTTTTCCTATCAAGAGAAGAATGTCCTCTGCCAATATCACCTTCCTGCAATTCTAACTGCGCAGGATGTATTTCACTAAAAACCCAGCCAAGGATAAAATTTACGCCTTCTCCTGAAGAGGTGGCGGAGACGGCTTTATTTTATATACATAATCTGAAAAATACAGTAGGGGGCGGTCGTGACCGCCCCCTACTTAGTTTCGGCCAGGGCTGCGAGGGCGAACCTCTTCTTCAGACTGATTTGATTGAAAAATCAATAAGATTAATAAGAAAAGAAACCGCGCAGGGTACTATAAACATTAACACTAATGCCAGTAAGCCTGAATCTATTGCCAGGTTATTTGATATTGGCTTGAATAGTATCAGGGTCAGTATAAATAGCTGCAGGGAAGAATATTATGAAAGATACTATAAATCTAGAAGTTATGATTTTCATGATGTTTTATCGTCTATAAAAATAGCTAAAAGAAAAAAAGGTTTTGTTTCGATTAATTATCTTATAATGCCTGGTTTTACAGATTCAGAAAATGAATACAGGGCTGTAGAAAAATTCATAGCATCTTATAAAATAGATATGATTCAATGGCGCAATTTGAATTTCGACCCTCTTGCTTATTTTAGGATTATAAAATATCCTAACCAGCTTTCTAACATGATAGGGGTCAGGCAATTAATAAAATCCCTGAAAAAATCTTTTCCTAACCTTAAAATGGGATATTACAACCCTTCTCTGTAAATTTGAAATTCATTGATTTTTCTTTATATAGTGGTATAATTTCAAATACGTATGAAAAGACTGAGTATAGTTGCTATATTTGTATTATATGTATTAGCAGGGCCTGCTTTTGGTTATTGGATATGGACTCCTGAAAGCGGGAAGTGGGAGAATCCTAAATATGCTGCCAAAGATACTCCTGGTGACCAGATTGTGTATGCAAAGAAGTTTTATGAGGCGAAGAATGTTAAAGAAGCGCTCAGAGAGTTTAAGAAATTATTAAAGCATTACCCTCTTTCCAAAGAAGCGCCTACTGCGCAGTATTATATAGGCCGAATAATGGAAGACTTGGATAATCCATATGAGGCATTTAAAGCGTACCAGAAGGTGATAGACACTTATCCTTATACTGAATTAGTGGATGATGTAATAGAGAGAGAATATAAAATAGCTGATGCATTTTTTTCAGGGAAAAAGATAAAGATTATAGGTAAATGGCAGGTGCCTGCAAAAGACAAGGCAATAGAGATATTTAAGGCAGTGGCTGATAATGCGCCATATGGCAAATATGCAGATCTTGCAAAATTCAAGGCAGGCTTGTCTTATAAGGATATCCAGGATTATGACAGCGCAATACTTATGTTTAAGGATTTGATAGACAGATATCCGAATAGTTCTGTTATTGACAAGGTAAGATTTCAGCTTGCAGAGTGCTCAAAACTTCTTTCAGTAAAGCCAGCCTATGACCAGACTCCTACTAATCTGGCGCGTAAGGAATTTGAAGATTTTTTAAAGAAACATCCTGACAGTGAAATGGCTCCGGATGCCAAACAAGTTGTGGATAAGCTTAAGTCAAGGGAAGCTGAGAATGCTTATGAGACAGGCAAATTTTATGAAGCGCGTAAAGTGCCTAAAAGCGCGATAATATATTATAAAGATATAGTGCGAAATTATCCTGACACAGAATGGGCTAAGAAAGCCGAGGAGAGGCTAAATGAGCTTGAAAAGAAATAATTATTATTTTGTCACCAAGTTACCAAGTTACCAAGTCACCTTTCTTTTGTCTTTTTGTTTTTGTGTCTTTGTGTCTTTGTGTCTTGTGTCAGGCTGCGGTTATACTACTAAGACGATTCTGCCTGATAATATTAAGACAATACACGTAGAAACTTTTAAAAATAATATTGATATAACCAAAGAAGTTGACGCAAAGGATAAATACGAAGTCTACAGGCCTAATCTAGAAGTGGATTTAAGGGATGTGATTGTGAACAGAATTTTTCTGGACGGGAATTTAAAGATGGCTGGCAAGGATTCTGCGGACGCAGTGCTTGAAGGCGAGATTGTGCAGTATAGGAAAGATCCATTGAGATATCAGAACGAGGTTGTGCAGGAATACAGGATCAGCATTATGTGCGATGTCAAATTGGTAAATCAGAAGGACTTAAAGATTTTATTTGAAGAAAATAATATTACAGGAGATACTACATACTTTACAACAGGGACTCTTCAAAAAACCGAAACATCTGCTTTAAATGATGCAATGTCAGACCTTGCAAGGCGGATTGTTAATAAGATTGTGGAGAATTGGTGATTAGAAAATCCGAAATCCGAATATCGAAATCCGAAAAAATTTTTAAATTTTCAAAATCCAAATTTTTTAAACATTTAAATCTTAATCATTTGAAAATTCGAAATTCGAATTTGTTTCGAGCTTCGAATTTCGAGCTTCGAATTTTTATCTAAGATGCCCACCAAAGACCTTACCTCGTATCTTTTTTTAGGAGAAGAGGATTTTCTAAAGGAAGCAGAGCTTAAAAAACTAAAGTCCAGATTCTTGGAAAATACTACCAGGGATTTGAATTACAAAGTATTTTACGCTAAAGACAAAGACTTTAAGCTGAAAGAGATGCTGGATATACTGAATACAGCGGCTTTCATGTCTCCTAAGAGGTTTGTAATTTTAAAGGACGCTGACAGCCTCTCGGATAGCGATAAAGAATCAGTGCTTTTTTATCTCAGAAACTCTAAAGACAGCTCGATTTTCATAATAGATTCAAAGGCAGCAAAAATAAAAGAAGGATTTATTTTGGAGGCGTCAAAGCTTACAAAGGTTGTGCGTTCAGCCAGGCTTACTGATTCTGAGATAAGTATTTGGATTTCTAGACGCGTGCACTCAGCCGGTAAAAAGATGGGTGCTGATGCCATAAATTTGATAAAAGAAAATCTTCCGAATGATTTACATGTACTTTCCTCCAGCGTGGACAATCTTGTTCTTTACACAGGCAAAAGAGCTGAAATAACAAAACAGGATGTAGAGAAGGTCATATATGTTGCACCTCTTAAAACCAGTTTTGACCTTTTGGACGCCATAGAGAAAAAAGACGTAAAATTGGCCCTGAATATTTTTACAAGTATCCAGAAATATAAAAAAAGGGAAACAGAACTTTTGTTAGGGCTTTTATCCTGGCAGTTCAGGATGCTGCTAAGGGTAAAGGAACTTCTTAAGATAAGAAGTAAGCTGGAGATACAGAAAGAGTTGAATCTGTATAATACAAAGTTTGATCAGATGTCTCGTTACGCTGTCAGGTTTAAGAGACAGGAGATAATAAGGCTTTTAGGAGAGATACTGAAAACAGATAGCGATATCAAGACAGGGGAATCGTTGCCAAGATTTGCGCTGGAGAGGTTGATACTGAAGATGTGTTCGTGAAATCTGTAGGGAACGGTTTGAAACCGTTCCCTACGCTGAAGGTTTGTTTGACGCAGGCTGTAATTTTTTCATCAAACGGGCAATTTTACGCGAAGCAGTATTTTTGTGAATAATGCCTTTTGATTTTGCTTTGTCAAGCTGTGACATGAGATAATTGAGCTGAGTTTTGGCCTCCTCCATTTTTTTGGATGAAATGAGTTCTAAAATTTTTTTTGCCTCTGTCTTCAACTCGGATTGCACAGACTGATTACGCAAAGTCTTTTTTGCGCTTTTCTTTATGTCTTTATAGGATGCATGTAATATTGGCATAAATTGTTCCTCAAATTTTGCGAAGCCCCGCTCTTTTAGCAAGTCTTCGTAGTATACCCGCCAAAAGGGCGGGACGAAGCAAAATTTGATCCCGAGCCGCCCTTATGCTTGCGTATATGCGGCGAGGGATTAATGCTTCATGTTAATAATGTTAAGATAAAATAACACAGATAATTAATTATGTCAAGGCGTAAATACAAAAACACTAAATCCGAAACTCTAAACTCTAAACAAACTCGAAACTCCAAACCACAAATCCCAAACACTATGTTTAGAGTTTGTAGTTTGTGGTTTAAGGTTTGTTTAGGATTTAGAGTTTAGTGTTTAGGATTTAAAACCCATGTCTAAAAAACATATTATTAAATCAGCCGGAATAATAGGGTTTGGTACAGTGATAAGCAGGGTGCTGGGCTTTGTTAGGGATATTATTATAGCCAAATTCTTCGGCACAGCCATGTATGCTGAGGCATTCGTAGTGGCATTCCGCATACCCAATATGCTTAGAGACCTTATAGGAGAGGGCGCTACAAATGCAGCGTTTGTGCCTGTTCTAAGCGAGTATCTTATAAAGAAAAAAGAAGAGTTTTGGGAGTTAGCAAACGTCATACTGAATCTTTTGCTTATAGTACTTTCGGTTATAACCATTGCGGGCGTTCTGGCGTCGCCTTTAATTGTGAGATTAATAGCTCCTGGTTTTCTTGATGATCCTGAGAAATTCGCAATAACAGTCAAACTGACGCGCTTGATGTTTCCTTATATACTTCTTATAGGCTTGGCTGCCTATACAATGGGCGTATTGAATTCCCTGAAACATTTTTCAGCGCCTGCGTTTGGGCCGTGTTTTTTGAATATAGCGATAATAATATGCGCAATAATATGGGGCGAAAGCGTCATAGGCCTTGCGAGCGGCGTTTTAATAGGCGGAGTGCTGCAGCTTGCGATACAATTACCTGTATTGTACAGAAAAGGGTTTAAATTTTCTTTTATCCCTTACCAGAAAATCTCGAATGTAAACTCAATAATGAATAAGGTTGGTTCGGGATTTGCTTCAACGAACCCCACAGTGAAAGATGTCGCGGCTATAAAGCCGTGGAGCTTCACAAAAAAATTAAATCATCCTGCTGCAAATAAAATAGGGATTTTATTATTACCCCGCATTTTAGGCTCATGCGTATATCAGGTGAATCTGTTTATAAATACTATTTTGGCATCTTTATCTGGTATTGTAGGTGCTGGAGGGGTTGCTGCGCTTTATTACGCAAACAGAATTTTTCAATTTCCTCTGGCAATATTCGGGATTGCTATAGCCCAGGCAGTTTTGCCTACGATGTCAAGGGAGGCACTGGAAAAAGAACCGGATAAATTAAAACATACTCTGTCTTTTTCTTTAAGGGTTATAAACTTTATAATTATCCCTGCCTCAATCGGCCTTATAGTGCTTGCGGTTCCTATAACCAAGACTTTGTTTGAAAGAGGCAAATTTGACCGCTATTCTACTCTTATTACCGCTAATGCGCTTATGTTTTACTCTATAGGCCTTTTTAGTTACTCAGGGATAAAAATTCTTGTGAGCTGTTTTTATTCCCTTAAAGATACATTGACCCCTGTAAAGATTGCAGGGGTTTCTTTTCTCCTGAATATAGCGCTAAATTTTGTCCTGATGTTTCCGTTAAAAATAGGCGGCCTGGCGCTTAGCGCTTCAATCTCCGGGATTTTTAATTTCCTTGCGCTGTTTTATATATTGAGAAAAAAAATCGGGTTTTTAGAAGGATATAAGATATTAAATTCGTTTTTAAAGGTGCTATTGGCGAGCCTGGTTATGGCCGCAATAATTTATATATGTTCTTTTAAAATAGGCCTGAATCTTTTTATTGTCATATCGATAGCTATAGCCAGCTATATTATGGCTGCATTTATTTTCGACGTAAAAGAGGCAAAGGAATTTTTGTCATGGATGTTAAAGAGAAAATGAAGCTCCGCGAGTTAAAGCCTGCAGTTTCCTGTAGCGAAATACTGAGCGGCCATTGTTCATCTGAACCCTTAAGGGTTCAGATCTCTGGCCGCGAATGTATAAAAGATATCCCGCATCTTCCGGGCGTTTATATCATGAAGGATGCCTCAGGCGAAGCGCTTTATATAGGCAAAGCTAAGGATCTTTCAAAAAGGGTGTCCAGTTATTTTCAAGAATCAAGGCCAAGGACAGCAAAGCAAATGTCGCTATTGGAAAAAGTGAAAGACTTGGATTATGTGATCACGGGTTCGGAAGAAGAGGCGCTTATATATGAAGCAAGCCTTGTAAAAGAGAAAAAGCCGAAATATAATGTTGAACTCAAGGACGATAAGAGTTTTCCGCTTTTAAAAATTACATTGAACGATAAATTTCCAAGACTTACTATAACAAGAAAAAAACTTGAGGATGGCTCCATGTATTTCGGACCATATACAAAGGTTAAACTTTTAAGAAATGCCGTGAGTATATTAAAAAATATATTTCCTCTCAGGATTTGCAAGAAAATTCCTGATGAGTTATGCCTGGCGTATCATATAGGGCAATGCCTGGGGCCATGCATAAAAAGAATAGATGAAAAATCATATAATGAAATAGTCGAACAATTGATTTTATTTCTGGAAGGCAAAAAAACAAGATTGACCAGGGAATTAATGGAAAAAATGAAATATTTTGCAGATAAAAAAGATTTTGAACAGGCAGCAGTTATCCGCAATAGGCTTTCTGCTCTAGTGGAGGTATCTGACAAAAAGACAGCTGATTATAGTTCATGGGGGAATGTTGCTCTAAAATTAAAAAAAATTCTCAGGCTTTCCCGCCTACCCTTTAAGATAGAGGCATTTGACGTGTCAAATATATCTGGCAAAGAAGCTGCTGGCTCGATGGTTTATTTTAATAATGGCCTGCCTGATAAATCGAACTATAGAAAGTTCAGGATAAAGAGCGTAAAAGGCGTTGATGATTATGCTATGATCAGAGAAATTGTAGCCAGGAGGTACAAAAGATTAAAGGAAGAGAATAAAAAATTTCCAGACCTTATTGTAATAGACGGTGGAAAAGGCCATCTAGGGGCGGCATATGAAGAGCTTTTGAAATTAGATGTCAGCCATGTTCCGGTAATAGGTATTACAAAAGAGGAAGAAAAGATATATACACTGGGTTCATCAGAACCGTTAGATATAAACAGAGATTCAGAGATCTTGCATTTTATACAAAGCATAAGGGACGAAGCCCACAGATTTGCGTTAAAGTATCATCACACCCTGAGGCGTAAAAACATTCCTAACTTTACAAATGGTGCCAGGCATCATTTGTAAAGTTAGCTGGGATTACAGGGAGTAAATGGTAAAAGAATTGACACATTTTGAGAAAAGGGTATATACTGTGGTAAAAAGTATCCCTTCCGGCGAGACCAGGACTTATAAATGGGTCGCGGAAAAGGCGGGAGCTAAAGGCGCTTCGAGAGCTGTAGGGAACGCGCTTAATAAAAACCCTTTCCCTCTAATAATTCCGTGCCATAGGGTTATACATTCAAGCGGATCTATAGGTGAATATGCGTTTGGTAAAGATTTAAAGCAAAGATTGTTGAACTTGGAAATAAGCTATGTTAGCGGAAATAAAAGAAAAATTGGTAAAATTGGTAAATAAGCTGCGGGAGCTCAAGACCTATTTAGATATCGATAAAAATGATGCATTGTTGAAAGAACTTGAGGTGCAGATGGCCAGTTCCGGATTTTGGAATAATCCAGAAGGAGCGCAGAATACTATTGGAAAACTGAAGCATATTAAAGCGACTATCGGCGAATATTTTAAATGTATAGGCGAACTTAAAGAAGCAGGCGGTTTAGCGGAGTTACTTTCTAAAGATCCCGATCAGGAAATTATGAGTGAAACAATGGAATTGCTGAAAAAATTAGAAAAAGATATCGACGCTTTGGAATTTAAAAGTCTCATGAGCGGGGATAGTGATTTAAATAATGCCATATTGAGCATTAATGCAGGAGCGGGCGGCACTGAAGCATGCGATTGGGCAAGCATGCTTTTAAGGATGTATTCAATGTGGGGCGAGAAACAAGGATATAAGGTGGAGATGATTGACATGCTTTCAGGTGAAGAGGCAGGTATAAAAAGCGCGGATATTATAATAAACGGACCTTACGCGTATGGTTATTTAAAATCGGAAAAGGGCGTTCATCGCCTGGTAAGGATTTCTCCGTTTGATTCAAATAAAAGGCGGCATACATCTTTTGCGTCAGTCGACGTTATCCCTGAGATTGCAGACGATATAAAAATAGATGTAAACGAAACTGATTTAAAAGTTGATACATTCAGGGCTGGAGGCGCAGGCGGTCAGAATGTAAATAAGGTTGAAACAGCTGTCAGGATTACCCATGTCCCTACAGGTATAGTTGTTCAGTGCCAGAAAGAAAGGTCTCAGTTTAAAAATAAGACTACTGCAATGAAGATATTAAAGGCAAAGCTTTATGAGCTAGAGATGGAAGAGAAGAAAAAGGAGCTGGAGAAAGAGTATGCCAAGAAGCAGAAGATAGAATGGGGCAGCCAGATCCGTTCGTATGTCATGCACCCGTATTCAATGGTAAAAGACCACAGGACTGACCACGAAACATCCAATGTTGATGCAGTAATGGGCGGTGAGTTGGACGAATTCATGGAAACGTTCTTAAAATGGCAGGTCAAGCAAATAATTTAATAGTATAGGAAATTCCTTTTTTAGGAAATTCAATAAGAGTTACCTCCCCCACCGCGTAGGTGGGGTGGTATATACCACCCCACCTACGCGGTGGGGGAGGTCTAATTAAAAGGCAAAGGCCGAGAATACCCCCGTAGCCCAGGTTTAAACCTGGGCTACGGGGGTGGTTATGAACCCCGCTCTTTCTGCTTCCGAAGCATTCTTTCGCAGTAGAAAGGGCGGGGTGAAGGCCTTTGCGACAAAGTTGTAGAGCACACTTTAGTGTGCCATAAGCGCCAAAAAACATATGTTCAGTTGGATATTAAGCAAGATTATCGGGACGCAGAATGAGAGGGAGATTAAGAGGCTTAGGCCTTTGGTAGAAAAGATAAATTCTCTTGAGCCAGAGGTCCAGAAACTTTCTGATGCCGAGCTTCGACAAAAAACAGATGAATTTCGTAAGAGGCTGGTAGATGGCGAAACTCTGAACGATATTTTACCTGAGGCTTTCAGCGTGGTGAGAGAAACAGCTAAGCGTATAGTGAATATGAGGCATTTTGATGTCCAGCTTATAGGAGGAGTGGTCCTTCATCAGGGGAAAATCAGTGAGATGGCGACAGGCGAAGGTAAAACTCTTGTTGCGACATTGCCCGCTTATTTGAATGCATTAAGCGGTAAGGGTGTGCATATCATAACAGTAAATGATTATCTTGCGCGAAGAGATAGGGAATGGATGGGGCCTATATATGAATTTTTGGGCCTCACGGTTGGTACTATCCAACACGACATGGATCCTCAGTTAAGGCAGATGGCTTATGGAAGCGATATCACTTACGGGACAAATAATGAATATGGTTTTGATTATCTCAGAGACAATATGGTTGTTAGAAAGGAAGAAATGGTCCAGCGCGAATTGAATTATGCGATCGTGGATGAAGTGGACAGTATTCTTATAGACGAAGCGCGTACCCCGCTTATTATTTCAGGCCCTTCAGATGAATCTACTGATAAATATTATATATGCGACAAGATTGTTCCTAAATTAAAAGGGAGGATTATTTTAGAGAAAGATGAGATTGACGCAAAGTTTAAAGGCATAGACTTATCAAAAGGTTATGATTATATAATTGATGAAAAGGCGAATACAGCTCATCTTACAGAAGATGGAGAAACGAAAGCTGCTAGGATGCTGGGCATAGATAATATGCATGATATCTCAACAATGGAATACCGGCATCATATGATACAGGCATTAAAAGCCCACAGTGTTCTTTTTCAAAAAGACGTGGATTATGTTGTAAAAGACGGAGAAGTCATTATTGTAGATGAATTTACAGGCCGCTTGATGCCAGGGAGAAGATGGTCGGACGGGCTGCATCAGGCAGTAGAAGCGAAAGAAGGGCTTAAAATAGAAAGAGAAAACCAAACGCTCGCTACAATCACATTCCAGAATTATTTCAGAATGTATAAAAAACTGGCTGGCATGACAGGTACTGCGATGACAGAGGCGCAGGAATTCAGCCATATATACAAACTGGATACTGTTTCAATACCTACGAACAGGTCTTTAGTAAGAGTGAATAACCCTGATATAATTTACAAAACAGAGAAAGAAAAATTCAACGCAGTCTGTAATGAGATAGAGGAAATGTATAAAAAGGGGAGGCCTGTACTTGTCGGTACTATTACTATAGAAAAATCAGAGCGCTTGAGCTCAATTCTAAAAAGGCGCGGCGTTCCGCATAATGTTTTAAACGCGAAATACCATGAAATGGAAGCGACTATTGTGGCTCAAGCAGGCAGGTTAAGCGGAGTTACGATTGCTACAAATATGGCTGGCCGCGGTACAGACATTTTACTTGGCGGCAATCCGGAATACATGGTTAATGACTGGTTGAAGGCAAAAGGCATGGGGCCTAAAGATGTAAGCCATGAAGAGCGCGAGAAATGGCTGGCTGAGGCGAGAGAAAAAGTAAAAGAAGAACATGATAAAGTTGTGGGTTTAGCCGGGCTGCATATTATGGGAACCGAACGCCATGAATCCCGCCGCATAGATAATCAGCTGCGAGGCCGTTCCGGCAGGCAGGGTGACCCTGGCTCGTCTAGATTTTATATATCTTTAGAAGACGACCTGATGCGGCTTTTCGGTTCAGACAGGATTTCTTCGATTTATGATAAGCTGGGCATAGAAGAAGGCCAGGATATACAGCACCCGCTTATATCGAGGGCTATTGAAGTTGCTCAGAAAAGAGTGGAGCAGCATAATTTTGAGATACGTAAACATGTTCTTGAATATGACAATGTTATGAATAAGCAAAGAGAGGTTATATATGAAGAGAGAAAAAAGATTCTGATGGGCGAGAATGTAAGAGAGCATATTTATGAGATTATAGAAGAAGTTTTAGACGACGCAATAATAATGTATATGAATCCTGATGTGCACAGAGCTGACTGGAAATACGCGGAATTTAATGAATGGCTCTGGGCAAAGTTTAATATAAAAGTTCAGAATACAGAAGAGATAGTCGAAGGGAAAGATGCAGAAGGCATATTGGATTATTTTATAGAAATAATAAAGTCAGCGTATATAGAAAAAGAAAAAAATATGCCCCAGGGATTAATGGCCCATATTGAGAAGATGATTATGCTTCAGGTTATCGACACGAAATGGAAAGACCATCTTTATGCAATGGATAATCTGAGAGAAGGTATAGGCCTCAGAGCATATGGCCAGCGTGACCCGCTTGTAGAATACCAGCATGAAGGCTATGATATGTTTATGGCAATGATAGAAAGCGTAAAACATGAAACAATGGAATTTTTGTTCAAAGTTCAGGCAGTAAAAGAAGAAGATTCTATTAGAGGGGTTTTTCAGTCTTTGCCGCAGGAGTTCGTAAAATCAGAAGCAGCCCCAATGTCTAAAATTTCTACGCCTCAGATGCAGAGAAGAGAGGAATTTCAAGAAGATTTGCCAGAAAAAAGGTCCGCAACAGAACAATATAAACGCTCAGAGCCAAAGGTCGGCCGTAATGACCCATGCCCGTGTAATAGCGGCAAAAAATATAAAAAATGTTGTGGAAAATGAAATTTATTACTGTATTTCGTTCGCCGAACGGAGTAACTGTTCCGTTCGGCGAACGAAATTGGTTGAACATTGTATCTTCGACGTTGCTTTTAGTTCTTTCTTTCCCAGACTTTAATCTTAGTTATTTTGCCTTTATCGGTTTTGTTCCGCTTTTTTTTGCAATTAAAGATAAATCCCCAAAAAAAGCATTTTTTATTTCATACGTTTGCGGATTTATTTTTTACATAGAGACTTTATGCTGGCTTTATCATGTGACAATTGCAGGTTTGGTTGTTTTGTGTTTATATTTGGCAATTTATTTTGGAATTTTTGGAATAATTATAAATCGTTTTGGTGTATTAATAGCTCCGGCTGCATGGGTAGCGCTGGAATATATACAGGCGCATCTTTCTATTATGGCTTTTGGCTGGGCGTTGCTGGGATATTCGCAGTATAAAAACCAGTTGTTGATTCAAATAGCTGATTTTTCAGGGGTGTATGGAGTGTCGTTTGTGGTGATGATGGTGAATGTAACAGCATGGAGTTTAGTCAGGTGTGTTGCAAAGCGCAGAGCGCAGAACGCAAAGCGCAGAGAGAAAAATCTATGCCCTATGCTGCTCTATGCCTTTTGCCCTGCTATATTGATTCTGGCGTTAGTTTATAGCTATGGTTTTTTAAGGCTAAATGAAAAAGGACCTTTTAAAGATGCGATAAAAGTTTCAGTTATTCAGGGCAATATTCCTCAGGAGCTTAAATGGGACCCAGAAGCTCAAAACATGATAATAGAAAAATATGTTGCTCTTACAAAAATGGCAGCACTTGACAATCCTGATTTAATAGTCTGGCCTGAGACATCTTTTCCAGGATTTTTTGAAACAGATAAAGAAATGACTGACAGGGTTTTAAATCTGGCAAAAGACATAAAAGTTCCAATACTGGCAGGTGTAAATACAGAGAGCGATGACAGATATTTCAATAGCGCAGTGTTTATTTCCAGCGAAGGGAAAATGATAGACAAATATGATAAAATTCACCTTGTTCCATTCGGCGAATATGTGCCATTTTCAGATAAATTTCCGTCGTTTCATAAATTAGTCTTGGGAGAACTTGGAGAATTTATGCCGGGTAAGGATTTTAAAGTTTTTAAACTTAAAACTTCCAACTTAAAACCTACAACTGATTTTAGCGTTCTCATCTGCTTCGAAGACATATTTTCTGAGCTTGCTAGGAGATTTGTTAAAAATGGCGCACAGTTTCTAGTAGTTATCACAAACGACGCATGGTATGGAAGAAGCGGGGCAGCGTACCAGCACGCAGCATGCTCTGTTTTCAGGGCGATTGAAAATAGAGTTCCTATAGTAAGATGCGCTAACACAGGCTATTCCTGCTTTATAGATTCAAGAGGCAGGATATATGATAGCGTAGAAGAGAAAAAATCCCACCTCTTTATTACAGGCTACAAAACTTCAACTCTTCTTATTAACTAACTTTAAAATTCGTGCCTGGCACTAATTGTAAAGTTAGCCCTAATTATATTGACACTGTATAGCATAATAATATATAATTGAGCAGTTAGAGAGTTTTTATAATGTCGGCTGCTTATCCTGAGGAACCCTTCGACTACGCTCAGGGTAAACTCCGCGACGAAGGATCTATATGGAAGAGATGAATGAATTTGTAAAACAGCGCATTGATAAGTTAAATGCTATCAAAGAGATAGGTATTGAGCCCTATGGCAGGAGATTTAATAAGCCTGTAAATATAGAAACATTGCTTAAGGATGCCAAAGAAGGCGATTCTGTCGAGACAGCTGGCAGGATTACTGCTTTAAGAGAGCATGGAAAATCCAGTTTTATTGACCTGAGGGATTCAAGCGAGAGGATCCAGATATATATCAAGACAGAGACAATAGGTAAAGATATATATAATAATATATTTAAAAGATTGGATATAGGAGATATATTAGGGGTTAAAGGGAAGTTTTTTAAGACCCACACAGGTCAGATTACAATAAACGCAGAGGAAATTACCATATTGAGTAAGGGCCTGAGGCCTCTGCCTGAAAAATGGCATGGCCTGAAAGATGTGGACACTAGATACAGACAGAGATATGTGGATTTAATAGTAAACGAAGAAGTTCGCAAGGTTTTTCAGGTTCGCAGCCGTATTATTTCAAAGATAAGGGACATGCTGGATAAAAAGGGATTTTTGGAAGTTGAAACCCCTATGATGCAGTCCATGGCAGGAGGAGCAGCAGGAGATCCTTTTAAGACTCATCACAATGCTCTCGATCTTGATTTATTTTTGCGCCTGGCTCCTGAATTGTATTTGAAAAGGCTTTTAGTCGGCGGATTCGATAAGGTATATGAACTTAACAGGAATTTCAGGAATGAAGGTATTTCAATAAGGCATAATCCTGAATTTACAATGATAGAGATATATGAGGCTTACTCTGACTGTGCAGGTATGATGCAGCTCACAGAAGAGATTTTTAATTATATAGCAGCTGAAGTCATAGGCACTAATAAAATAGAATTCGGGGAAGAAATTATAGATTTGACCCCGCCATGGCCAAGATGGTCATTTGCAGAAGAAATCAAAAAGAAATTTGACATAAATCCTGATGATTCTTCTCAAGGCTGGATAAAAAAGCTTCAGGCTAAAGGTATTGATTTTAAGGCCAAGGATATTACGCGTTCGCAGATAGCCAATATCATTACGGAAATGCTTGAACCTGAAACAGGGGGCAGGCCGATTTTTGTAGTAGATCTTTTCGCAGAGCTATGCCCTCTTGCAAAAAGAAAAAAAGACAGCCCTCTTTTAACAGACAGGTTTGAGCTTTTTATTGGGGGCATGGAGATTGCAAACGCGTATTCTGAGCTTAATGACCCAATAGAACAGAAAAAAAGATTTGAAGAGCAGCTAGTAAGCCAGGAAGGCATAAAAAAGATAGATGAGGATTTTGTAAGGGCCCTGGAATACGGGATGCCTCCTGCAGGCGGGCTTGGTATAGGCATAGACAGAATGGTAATGCTTTTTGCTAACCAGTCGTCTATACGGGATGTGATTCTATTCCCACAACTTAAACCCGAAGCATAAATGAGACCACCTCCACCTACGCGGTGTAAAAATATATTTTTACACCGCGTAGGTGGAGGTGGTATGCGAAGGCGGTTAAATATATGCCATATGAATTATGGATTAGTTTTAGATATTTAGTCTCCAAGCGCAAGGAAAAGTTTATTTCCATTATAAGTTTTATCTCTATAATGGGAGTAGCTGTTGGCGTAACAGCTCTTATTGTAGTACTGGCTGTAATGAGCGGTTTTGATAGGGACCTTCGCGAAAAAATAGTCGGCACTAATTCTCATATAATAATTGAGAAAGAAGGCGGTATCTCTGATTACAGCGCGCTTGTAAGCGAGATAAATAAGATACAACATGTGAAAGCGAGTTCTCCTTTTTTGAACGGCCAGGCCCTCATAAGGCAGGATGAACAGGTCCTTGGTGTAATATTAAGAGGTATAGATCCTGTAAGAGAAAAGAATGTTACTAATATACAGAAATACCTGGAATCAGGTACGCTCGAGCTTAAAAAAGACACTGTCCTTATAGGGAAAGAGCTTTCTTCCAGGCTGGGGCTCAAGATAGAAGATACTATTTTTTTGATATCTGCTGCAGACCCTAAACCAAAGGGTTTTAAGATAGCGGGCATATTTAATTCAGGCATGTTTGAATATGATATGAACCTCATATTTACAAATCTTGAAGGAGCTCAGGCATTTTATGCCACTGGCAATGTGGCAGGAGGCATAGGAGTGAGGGTGGATGATGTAAACAGCGCAGACCGCATAAAAAAAGATGTCCAGAAAAAGATAGGGTTTGATTACTGGGTGAGAAGCTGGTCAGAGTTGAATAAAAACCTGTTCAGTGCGTTGAAACTTGAAAAAATAACCATGTTCATAATACTTGCGCTTATCGTGGTTGTGGCGTGTTTTAATATAGCCAGCGCGCTTATAATGATGGTTATGGAAAAAACAAAAGATATAGGCATCCTTAAATCAATAGGAGCTGATAACAGAAGTATAAGAAAAATTTTTATGCTGGATGGTTTTCTGATAGGCTTTACAGGAACCTTCATCGGCGCTATAGGAGGTTTTGGGATATGTTATTTATTAAAAACATATCAATTTATAAAATTGCCGAGAGATATTTATTACATAGACAAGTTGCCAGTTAACTTGGAGCTGTCAGATTCAATAACTGTGATAGTTGCGGCAATACTGATAAGTTTATTGTCAACACTTTATCCTTCATGGCAGGCAGCTAAGATGGAGCCGGTGGAAGCATTAAGATATGAATAAAAATGATAAACTCTAAACTCGAAACACTAAACTCTAAAAAAACCACAAATCTCAAATCTCAAACACTAAGTTTGGAATTTGTAGTTTATGATTTGGAGTTTGTCTAGGGTTTAGAATTTAGGATTTAGAGTTTGGTATATGCTTAGAGCAATAGACATTCATAAAATATACAAAGACGGTAAAAGAGAGTTGCATGTTTTAAAAGGCGTTAGCATGGAGATGAGGAAGGATGATGTAATTGCGATAGTAGGGCCTTCAGGCGCAGGCAAATCTACTCTTTTACATATATTGGGAGGCATAGATAAGCCAAGTTCAGGCAAGGTATTCCTGGACAGTTCTGATTTTTACAGCTTGGATGATATAAAAAGGGCCAAGTTTAGGAATCAAAAGATAGGATTTGTGTTTCAGTTTTATCATCTGCTTCCTGATTTTACAGCGTTGGAAAATGTGATGCTGCCGGCATTAATAAAGATACAAGAATCGGGCGGCAAAAGGCAAGAGGTAAAAAACAGGGCTGAAATACTATTAGAAGATGTGGGACTTGGGAAAAGAATGCACCATAGGCCAAGTGAACTTTCAGGAGGGGAACAGCAGAGAGTGGCGATAGCAAGGGCCCTTGTAAATAACCCAAAAGCGTTTTTATGCGATGAGCCTACGGGCAATCTGGATTCTGAAATAGGCCTGGAGATATTGAATATATTATTTAATTTGAATAAAAAGAATAAGATGGCAATAGTTATTGTTACGCATGATAAGGAGATTGCAAGAAGGGCGAACAGGATTGTAGAAATGAAAGATGGGATTCTGGTTTGAAGCTAAAATATATGTTAAATACGAAATTCGAATATCGAAATCCGAAACAAAATATAAATCTGAAATCCAAAATTCTAAACACTTAAAGTTTTGAATTTAGAATTTCGAATTTGTTTCGAATTTAGGGTTTCGTGCTTCGGATTTAAAATGGAGGTTTTATGGGTTTAAAGGTTTATATCAACGGCGAATATTTTAAGAAAGACGAAGCAAAGATTTCTGTTTTTGACCACGGGCTTTTGTATGGCGACGGCGTATTTGAAGGCATACGTTCGTACGAGAAGCTTGTTTTTAAATTAAAAGAGCATATAGACCGACTTTACGAATCAAGCCAGGGTATTATGCTTACAATCCCGATATCTAAAGAAGATATGATTAAGGCAGTTGTGGCCACGCTTAAATTAAACCAGATGGATAATGCTTATATCAGGCTTATAGTTACTAGAGGTGTAGGAGATTTAGGCCTGGACCCAAGGAAGTGCAAGGAGGCTTCTATTATTATCATTACCGATAATATAAAGCTCTATCCTGAAAAAATGTACAAGGAAGGGCTGGATATTATTACAGTGCCTACTCCGAGGAATATTCCTGAGGCATTGAACCCTCAGATTAAATCTTTAAATTACCTAAATAATATCCTAGCCAAGATAGAAGCGCTGAACTCAGGATATGAAGAGGCATTGATGTTTACTGCCCATGGATATGTAGCAGAGTGCACAGGAGACAATATTTTTATTACAAAAGACAACAACCTTATCACTCCTCCTGCTTATCTTGGAATACTTAAAGGCATTACGAGGGCATGCGTAATGGATATTGCAAAAAAATCCGGTATGACTGTAAAAGAAGAAGTTATTACCAGACATAATATTTTTACAGCTGGCGAGTGTTTTCTTACAGGCACAGCAGCAGAGATTATACCTGTTGTGGCCGTGGATAAAAGAATTATCGGAAACGGCAAGCCTGGAAAAATTACCTTGGACCTGATGAAGAAATTCAGGGAATTAACAAAGACGGATGGGGTTAAGTACTAGAATAGTCTATCAATATGAAAAATCACCAATCACCAAATTCCAAACATCAAATAATAACCAATACCCAATAATCAAACACTAAGGTTTGGTTATTGGTGATTGGTAATTGTAATTTATTTGGTTATTGAGATTTGGTTATTGGTAATTTACATAGCGTTATACGAGGAGGTTAAGATATGGTTTGCAACATTTGCGGCAAAAGCCAGGCAACGGTCCATCTTACAGAAATAATAGATGAGCAGATAACAGAACTGCATCTGTGCGAGGAATGCGCCCAGAAAAAAGGCGCGCAGATGGAAAGCCATTTTGGGCTTAGTGACCTTTTGGCAGGCCTCGCTGATCTTGGCACACAGTTCAATAAGACAAAAACAGAACCCAAGCTCAAATGCCCTAAGTGCGGGCTTACGTACGAAGATTTTAAAAAGGTTGGAAGGCTTGGTTGCGGCGAATGCTATAATGCTTTTAAAGAAGCGCTGGTTCCTCTTTTAAAAAGGATACACGGTTCCACCCAGCACTACGGCAAATCACCCAAGAAAATAGCCAAGATAGTAAAGACAAAAAATGAATTAGATGTTTTGAAAGAAAAACTACAGAAGGCAGTACAGAAAGAAGATTTTGAAGAAGCAGCGAAACTGAGGGATAAGATAAGAGAGATAGAAAAAAAGAATAACAAATAGAGTGTTAAATTCGAAATTCGAATATCGAAATCCGAAACAATTTTCAAATGACTAAAAACAGTTTTGGAAATTCGAACATTTAGATATTCGGATTTGTTTCGAATTTCGGATTTCGTGTTTCGGATTTTAATATAAGGGAGGTTTCATGACTTTAGACGATCTCTTAAATAATACTGGAGAGTGGATCAGGTGCACAGGCCCTGTCTGCGACATAGTGATGTCTTCGCGTGTAAGGTTGGCGAGGAATCTTGCGGATTATCCTTTTTCGCATTGGGCAAGCAAGAGAGAACAAGAGACAATTCTTGGAATTTCAAAAGAAAGCATTTTATCTCTTAAGAAATTAAAGGGCTCATTATTTGTAGAAATAGGAAAACTAGATCCAATAGATAAACAATTTCTTGTGGAAAGGCACCTCATGAGCAAAGAACACATGATAGACTCGGAAAATAAAGGTTTATCTGTGGGCCAGGACGAAGTCATTAGCATAATGATAAATGAGGAAGACCACCTGCGTATGCAGGTCATGAAATCAGGTTTTAATTTAAAAGAGGCCTGGCAAATAATAAATGACATAGATACTGAACTGGGGAATTCCATGGATTTTGCATATTCCATGGATTTTGGGTATCTTACAGCCTGCCCTACGAATGCAGGGACAGGCATGAGGGCATCTGTAATGCTGCATCTGCCTTCGCTTGTTATGACAAAACAGATCGGAAAAGTTTTGCAGGCTATAACAAAGTTGAGCTTGACTGCGCGCGGCCTTTACGGAGAAGGAACAGATGCGAGCGGTAATTTTTTTCAGATATCAAACCAGGTCTCTTTAGGTCATAAAGAAGAAGATATAATTGATAACATAGATAGGATTATAAAACAGATAGTGGATCACGAGCGGAGCGCAAGAGAAACACTTCTTTTACAAAACAGGGAAGCCCTGGAAGACAGGATATGGCGGGCGTACGGGACATTGAAAAGCGCTCATATAATAACAAGCACAGAGACTATAGACCTTCTTTCGCTTGCCAGGTTGGGCGTTGACTTAGGCGTGATAAAACAGGCAGACAGGACTCTTATAAATGAACTTTTTGTAATAACTCAACCCGCTCATCTTCAAAAGCTGGAAAAGAAAAAACTCACACCTAATCAGAGGGATGTTAAAAGGGCGGAGATTGTTAGAGAGAAATTAGGAAAACAATAGACAGGAGGAACGGATCATGTTTAATAGGTTTACAGAGCGCGCAAGGAAGGTAATAATTCTGGCAAAAGAAGAAGCGAAAAGGTTTAATCATGATTATATAGGCACGGAACATATTTTATTAGGGCTTATAAGAGAGGGCGAAGGCGTAGCTGCGGTAGTGCTTCAAAAAATGGGCCTCAACTTGCAGCAGATACGCATGGAGATAGAAAAGATTGTAAAACCAGGCCCGCCTACGGTTGTTTCAGGCGACATACCTTTTACTCCTACAGCTAAGAAAGTTATAGAACTTTCAAGCGAAGAGGCAAGGTCTCTCGGCCATAACTATATAGGCACGGAACATATTTTATTAGGGCTTATAAGAGAGGGCGAAGGCGTTGCATCCCAGGTATTGGTAAATCTTGGGCTTGACCTCAATAAAGTAAGAGAAGAGATAGCCGAGCTTTTAGGTTCTAATATACAGCCTGGTTTTGGAGCAGTCCCTCAGCCGGGACAGGCTCAGGCAACCGGGCACGCTTCGCAGCAGAAACCCAACTCTAAAACTCCTGCGCTTGATGCATTCGGCAGAAATCTAACTCAACTTGGCCGCGATAATAAACTAGACCCTGTAATAGGGAGAGAGAACGAAATAGAGAGGGTTATTCAGATACTTTCAAGGCGCACAAAAAATAATCCAGTTCTTTTAGGCGAGGCAGGGGTTGGGAAAACAGCAATAGTAGAAGGCCTTGCGCAAAATATAGTGAAAGGCGATGTGCCTGAAGTATTGAAAGATAAAAAGGTAATAATACTGGATCTTGCGCTTATGGTAGCCGGCACAAAATACAGGGGCCAGTTTGAAGAAAGAATAAAAGCAGTGATGGATGAAATAAAAAGATCTGAAAATGTAATTATTTTTATTGATGAATTGCATACGCTGGTTGGAGCAGGAGGCGCAGAAGGCGCAATAGATGCTTCTAACATACTAAAGCCTGCTCTTTCAAGAGGCGAGATACAGTGTATAGGAGCAACTACTCTGGATGAATACAGAAAACACATAGAAAAGGACGCTGCGCTTGAAAGGCGTTTCCAGACAATTATGGTTGATCCGCCCAGCGTTAATGAAACAATTGAAATACTAAAAGGCCTCAGGGATAAATACGAAGCTCATCATAGAGTTGAAATTACAGATTCTGCGATAGAGGCCGCGGCGAAACTTTCAGACAGATATATTTCAGGAAGATTCTTGCCTGACAAGGCTATAGATCTAATAGATGAAGCTGGCGCAAAGGCCATGCTTTCTATCATGACTGCTCCGCAAGAAATAAAAGATATGGAGAGGGTAATAGAAAATATTCATAAAGAAAAAGATTCCGCGATAAAGAATCAGGATTTTGAAAAGGCGGCTGGCTTTAGGGACGAAGAAAAGAAAGCGCGTGCCAGGCTGGATAAGACACGCGAGGAATGGAAAAAATCCAGGCAGTCGGCCAGGCCAAAGGTAGACGAAGAAATGATTGCTAATATGGTTTCAAAATGGACAGGCATACCTATTTTCAGGCTTGAAGAAAAAGAATCTGAAAGGCTTTTAAAAATGGAAGGAGAGATGCACAATAGGATAATCGGCCAGGACGAGGCCATAAGCGCTATTGCCCATGCAGTCAGGCGTTCGCGCGCAGGCATAAAGGATCCAAAGAGGCCTATAGGCTCTTTTATATTTCTTGGGCCTACAGGCGTGGGGAAAACCCATTTAGGGAGAGTCCTGGCGGAATTCATGTTTGGAGATGAAAACGCGCTTATACAGCTTGACATGTCCGAATATATGGAAAAATTTAACGTATCAAGGCTTGTAGGGGCCCCTCCTGGATACGTTGGCTATGAAGAAGGCGGACAGCTTACAGAAAAGGTCAGGCGCAGGCCTTATTCAGTAGTGCTTTTGGATGAAATAGAAAAGGCCCACCCTGATGTCTTCAATATACTGCTTCAGGTCCTTGAAGACGGGCGCCTTACAGATAGTTTTGGCAGAAAGGTGGATTTTAGAAATACAGTACTTATTATGACATCCAATGTAGGAGCGGAGATATTCAGGAAACATGGCTCCCTTGGTTTTAAATCAGAATCCCAGGAAGTTACTTATAAGGATATGAAAGAAAGACTTCTAGATCAGGTTAAAAAAACATTTAAACCTGAATTTTTAAACAGGATTGACGATACGATAGTATTTCATCCGCTCACAAAAGAAGATCTTTATAAGATTATAGAGATAGAGATGGAAGAAGTGAAGGCCAGGCTGAAAGAACAGTCTGTGGAAATAAACCTTGACCAGTCAGCAAAAGACTTTTTGATAGAAAAGGGTTTTGACCCTGTTTTCGGCGCAAGGCCTTTGAAACGCACCATACAGAGGTATCTGGAAGACCCTTTAGCGGAAGAAATTATTTCAAAACGCTTTGAAAAAGGAAAACCTGTAAACGTGACCGCAGAAAACGGAAAACTTGCGCTTAAATAAAAAATGAATTACAGAAATCGGAATTTAAAGAGCATATAGCATAAAAAGAAATTTTAATTCGCGCATTGATTTACGTTCACTCGCTACGCTTGTTCCGTAAATCAAGCGCTCATTAAATATGAAAAAGTGGATGAATGATCTTGGGATAAAAGCGCTTAATTTTTTTATTTATATAGGCGGCACATTTAATTTGATGGTTGGCACTGTATTCCAGGTGTTTGTCCGGCCTTTCAGAAAAAAAGAATGGTTTATTCAGATGCACAAGATAGGCGTTATGAGTTTTCCTATAGTTTTTATGGTAGCGTTTTTTACAGGAATGGTGCTGGCGCTTCAGAGCGCATATCAATTGACAAAAATGAACGCTCAGATGTACATATCGAGCCTTGTGGCGCTTTCTATGTTAAGAGAGCTGGGTCCTGTTTTAACAGCGCTTGTTATTGCCGGAAGGGTGGGTGCCAGTATTACCGCGGAACTCGGAACAATGAAGGTGAGCGAGCAGATAGATGCTTTAAGGACTCTTGCTGCAAACCCTGTGAAATACCTTGTTGTGCCGAGATTTCTTGCGTTGTGCATTATGCTTCCACTTTTAACGGTTTACGCTGATTTCATAGGCATAATAGGCGGTTATGTAATAGGAGTTTATAAACTCCTATTAGGTTCTACGATATACTGGAAGATGACATTTGATACACTTGCGTTCAAGGATTTATTTACAGGGCTTTTTAAGTCGTTTATATTTGCGATAATTATATGTATAGTTTCATGCTATGAGGGTTTTATTACAGAAGGCGGGGCTGAAGGCGTAGGAAAAGCCACAACGCGGTCTGTTGTTATATCATTTATTCTGATAATAGCGGCTGATTGTTTATTCACAGCGCTGTTTTATTTTATATTTCCATAAGACGCGAATAAACGCGAATTTAGAGGACGCGAATTGGCGCGAATTAAATGAGAACACAGAATTAATTCATGTAAATAAAATGAGAATATTAGGGATAGATCCTGGGCTTGGGATTACAGGTTATGGACTGATAGAGACAGGCGGGAATAATATCAAATTGGTGGAAGCCGGCATTATAAGGTCTAACGCGAAAGATAAAATGGAAAAACGCCTGGCGAATATTTATAAAAAAATTATAGACTTAATAAAAGATACAGCGCCTGAGGCAGTGGTGCTGGAAGAACTGTATTCTCATTACAAGCATCCGAAGACTTCTATACTGATGGGGCATGCTCGCGGCGCAATATGCCTTGCAGTTGAGCATCAGGATGTTTCACTTATTAATTATCCTACTACGAAGATAAAAAAAGCGATTACCGGACACGGCAGGGCTTCAAAGGAACAAATGCAGAGGACTGTTGCAAGTTTATTAGGGTTAAAGAATCCGCCTGAGCCAGTTGATGTTACAGATGCTCTGGCTCTTGCGATTACGCATGCCAACATATGGGGACATAGGAATGATTTGCAGAATTTCAGGTAAATTGGTAGAGAAAAAAGAGGATTCAATAGTGCTGGATATGGACGGGATATGTTATGAAGTGCTTATCCCCGGCGCTGTGATGCAGTGCCTTGAAAACAGTATACAGCCCGATAAGCCCGTTTCCCTTATCACTTATCATTATTTTCAGCTTGAACAGTCTAAGGGATTCCAATGCCTTATAGGTTTTCTAAATGAAATAGAAAAAGAATTTTTTGAAAAGTTCATAACGGTTTCTGGTATTGGGCCAAAGGCTGCTGTGAGGGCATTAAAGATGCCGATATCTATGATTGCCAGGGCAATTGATATGGCGGATGTGCCTTTTTTAAAGTCTCTGCCTGGTATTGGAGAACAAAGGGCAAGAGAGATTGTGGCAAAACTTCAGGGCAAGGTTGGAAAATTCGGGCTTATTCAGGATGCCAAAACCGGTTCTGAAGCCTTTTCGTTCAAACGCGATATACAAGAAGAGGCAATTGGGGTTTTACTGCAGCTCCAGTACAAAAAGTTTGAAGCCAAAAATATGGTGGATGAGGCGTTGAAGCGCAATCCTGAAATAAAAACAGCAGAAGATTTGTTAAATGAGGTGTATAAACAGAGGTCTGAAAAATAGCGGATAGCGTAGAGCGTATAGCGGATAGGTCTTTTTTGCATGGAATTTTTTCTATACGCTAACCAAAGTATATGATAGAAAATAATAAAGACGACAGAGAACGATTGATTATAGGCCAGGAAGCAGAGGAAGAGATAGTGTTTAATATTTCCCTTAGGCCTGAGAGTTTGAAGAATTTTGTAGGCCAAAAACATGTAATTGAAAATGTGAATATCGCAATAAAGGCTGCAAAAAAGAGAAAAGAAGGCCTTGAGCATATTTTGCTTTCAGGGCCGCCTGGGCTGGGAAAGACAACGCTTGCTCATATCATAAGTCATGAGATGGGTTCTAAAATTACAGCTACCTCAGGCCCTGCCATAGAAAGGGCAGGGGATTTGATAGGCATCCTTACTAATCTTGGCGAAGGCGATATACTTTTCATTGATGAGATTCACAGGCTTTCAAAGGTTGTGGAGGAATTTATCTATCCTGCCATGGAAAATTTTCAGATAGATTTTCTTATAGATAAAGGCCCTTACGCAAAAACCATAAAGTTTAATTTAAAAAGGTTTACGCTTATCGGAGCTACAACCCGCGCAGGGTTATTGAGTGCGCCTTTAAGGGGCAGATTTGGCATGTATTACCACCTTGAATTTTATGAGTCGGAAGATCTTGTGAAAATAATAGAGCGCTCTGCAGAACTTTTAAGCATTCCGCTTGATAAAGACGCAGCTATAGAGATTGCGAATCGTTCGCGAGGTACTCCTCGCGTAGCTAACAGGCTTTTAAGAAGGGTAAGAGATTATAGCGAGGTAGAGGGCAATAAGAAAGTAGATAAAGAGATTGCGATAGCCGGTCTTGTTTCACACAGGATAGATACGGCAGGCCTGGATGACATAGATAGAAAAGTCATGAAGGCTATAATTGACTTCTATGACGGCGGGCCAGTGGGCATAGAATCGCTCGCTGCTACGCTGAATGAAGAGAGCGATACTATAGTGGATGTAGTGGAGCCGTTTTTATTAAAGATGGGGTTTTTGAAGCGCACGCCAAGAGGCAGGGAAGTTACAAAATTGGCGTATGATCATTTGAAGGTACCGTATAAAAAAGAGTCGCAGAAAGAGTTGTTTTAGCGGATAGCGTAGAGCGGATAGCGGATAGTAATATCTATTATTCCTATACGCTATACGCTAAACGCTCTACGCTAAAAATATGATAGAAATTATAAATCTTTCAAAATCATTTACTCGTTCAAAGGTCTTGGACAACCTGAACCTTATTATAAATTCAGGCGAGAGAATTGTTATAATAGGCCGTTCAGGCTGTGGGAAAAGCGTACTTTTAAAGCACATAATAGGGCTTATAAAACCTGACATGGGCCAGGTTATTATAGACGGGAATGATGTGACAAGGCTTGAGGAAAATGAGATGGATAAAATCAGGCTTAGCTTTGGCATGCTTTTTCAGGGGGCTGCTTTATTTGATTCAATGACAGTGGGCGAAAATGTAGGGTTTACATTGAGAGAACATACTGATGCGCCTGAAAAAGATGTTCGGAAAAAGGTGGCTGATTCCCTTGAGCTTGTGGGGTTAAAAGGCATAGAGAAACTTATGCCCAGCGAACTGAGCGGGGGGATGAAAAAAAGGGTAGGGCTTGCTAGAGCGATCTGCAATAATCCAAAAATTATATTATACGATGAGCCGACTACGGGCTTGGATCCAATAATGGCAGATGCCATAAATGACTTAATTATAGATTTGAATAATAAATTAAATGTAACATCCATAGTTGTTACTCATGATATGGTCAGCGCTTTTAAGATAGCTGATAGAATTGCAATGTTGTATAACGGAAAGATTATAACCATAGGCGCACCGGATGAGATAAAAAATACAAAAGACCCTGTAGTGAAACAGTTTATAACAGGAGCTGCAAAAGGCCCGATAACAGAAGACGCATGAAAGATTTCTTGGTGTATGGAGTTGTAATAATGGTGTCTCATGATTAAACTTTTCTTTGCAAGAATTTGTCCCTCGCGACACAGAGTCAACATAGGGTCGCTCGGGATTAATTTTTGCTTCGTCCCGCCCTTTTAGGCGGGCAGGCCAGGAAGATTCGCCAAAAGGGCGGGGCTTCGCAAAGGTCCCTCGTGGCTTGATGAGAGATAACGGCCACTCGGGATTAAAATTTTGTTTAGTAAGGGTCCCTCGCGACATGATGAAAACAAATAAGGTCGCTCGGGATCAAATTTTGTTTCACAAAATTTGGAGGTCTTAATGTTTACACGCATGAATTTTGAACTGAAGGTGGGTATATTTATTTTTATAGGAATAGTGATACTTTCTGTAATAATATTTTCTATAGGCAATTTTATAGCGTTAAGCGTGGGTATAACCTTAATGTAGTCTTCAGTTTTGCAAATGGCATCGGAATAGGCGCGCCTGTGCGTTATTCAGGAGTCCAAGTAGGCGAGGTGCAGGAGATAAATATTTATTTTGATGAAAAAGAAAACAAGCCCCTTGTCAGGCTGATTATCTGGGTGTCTCAAAATACATGGATTAATGAAAACGCAAAGGCATCTATCAATACGTTGGGGCTTTTGGGCGAAAAATATCTGGAGATTTCTCCTGGCACCAGGGACGTAAGGCTTTTGCAAAAAGGAGATGTTCTTAGAGGGCAAGATCCTGTATCTACAGAAGAGCTGGCCAGGTCTACCAAGGAGCTTATAGAGAAAATGGTTATTCTTACAGAATCTATAAATAAGATTGCGGGAGATGATAACTTAAGAACATCTTTAAAAAATACTGTTGGTAATATGGAGGTGCTGACCGGAGACTTGAGGGATTTTTTATCTTACGCTAAACAAGGAAAAGGCACAATAGGAAGGCTTATGTCTGATGATGTGCTGTATAGACATATCGATGAGATGATACTGGATATAAAAGAACATCCATGGAAGCTTTTATTCAAGCCGCCAGAGCCGAGGAAAAGGAAATAAGCGCAAAACCACGTGGAAATTATTTATAGGCAAAGGCCGAGAATAGGCAGGTTTTAACCTGCCTGTTTACCGTGCCTCGTACCGAACTTGTTCTGGTGCGGGGTGAAGGCCTTTGCGACAAAATTGTAGGGCACACTTTAGTGTGCCAAAAACTTTAGCGTAATTCCAAGGGGGTGTAGGAATGACTTTAATATTTATTCGTATATTCTTTGTGATACTCAGCGTAATAATAGGTTTTCAAGTAGGGTCTTTTGTGCAGGCAGGCGGGGCTGATTTTAGCGTATTAGGTGCCCTAATAGGTTTTTTAATGGCCGTACTTATAATCATTCTTGAATTTACTATGAGAAAGGTGTCTATAAGAGGCCTTTCGTCCGCTGTTTTCGGATTATTGTTCGGGCTCATAATGGCGAAACTGGTATCTGATACTATGTCACTTATTTCTATGGACAAGAATCTGGTATATTCTTTGCGCGTTATCCTTACGCTTGTATTTTGTTACTTAGGCATGATCATGGCAATGCGCGGCAGGGATGAGTTTAATATAATAGTGCCCTACGTTAAATTTTCAAGGCAAGATCAGAATGATGAAATGATACTCTTGGATACAAGCGTTATTATAGACGGCAGGATTGCCGATATATGTAAAACCGGTTTCTTGGATGGGAAATTTATAGTGCCGAAGTTTGTGTTAAAAGAATTACAACAGATAGCTGATTCTTCTGATTCTCTAAAACGCGAGCGGGGGAGAAGAGGCTTAGATATACTTGGGAAACTACAGAAAAGCCCTAATATAGACGTTAAAATACACAGTGATGATTTTGAAGATATAAAAGAGGTTGACCTGAAGCTTGTAAAACTGGCAAAGGTATTGGGCGCAAAGATATTTACCAATGATTATAATCTAAACAAAGTTTCAGAGATACAGGGCATAAGAGTGTTGAATGTAAACGAGCTTGCCAATGCTTTGAGGCCTGTGGTTTTGCCTGGAGAGATGATTGAGATAAGGCTTATCAAAGAAGGCAAGGAATATAACCAGGGGGTTGGGTATCTGGAGGACGGGACAATGATAGTTGTAGATAATGGCAGGAGATTAATAGGCCAGAATGTGAATGTGGTCGTAGGGAGTGTGCTTCAAACAGCAGCTGGCAGGATGATATTTGGAAAATTACAGGATGATAACAAGCGGAATAATAAATAATCACGAATTGCCACGAATAAAAAGCCGAATTACTACGAATTATTACCATGGAATTAATTATGAAAGTAACAGCCATTGTCCCTGCAGCAGGCGCAGGCACTAGATTAAAATCAAGGGTACAAAAACCTTATATAAATCTTGGCGATAAACCCATCCTTGCCAGAACCTTAATGGCGCTTTCCAGAAACAAAAATATAACCGAGATATTGGTCAGCGTGGGCAAAGATAAATTAGATAAAGCCCGTAAGGAAATAATCGAGAAGTATAATATCAAGAAGGCAAAGCTTGTAATAGGAGGCAGAGAGCGCAGCGATTCCGTTTACAATGCATTAAAGGCAGTATCCGGGGACGCGGATTATATTTTAATCCATGATGGCATAAGGCCTTTTATTACAAATAAGTTTATTGAGGCTTTATTAAAAGAAGCGTCCAGGTTTGATGCCGTGGTTGCAGCTGTTCCCGTGAAACCCACTTTGAAATTTGTAGGTGAAAATGGTTTTATCAAGAGCACTCCTTCGAGAGAATGTTTTTGGGAAGCTCAGACGCCCCAGGTTTTTAAAAGAAGTCTAATAGAAAAAGCGTATAGAATAGCCAGGAAGAAAAAAATTATTGCAACAGATGATGCTGTGCTTGTGGAAAGAATTGGAGTGAAGCCAAAGATTGTAATGGGTTCTTATAGCAATATAAAAATTACGACAAGAGAAGACTTGGAATTGGCAAAGATTCTTATTAATAAAAAGGGAAATAGATTATCTAGCGTTTAGCGTAGAGCGGATAGCATATAGGAAAAATAAACTATACGCTATACGCTATTTTACGGAGGCAATATATGCGCGTCGGCATTGGTTATGATATTCACAGATTTGTAGAGGGGAGACCGCTCATGCTGGGAGGCGTTGAGATCCCGTATATAAAGGGACTGGAAGGCCATTCTGATGGAGATGCCCTTCTTCATGCAATATGCGATGCTATTCTTGGGGCTGCAGGCATGGATGACATAGGCTATCAATTTCCGGTAAATGATAATAGGTATTTGAATATATCCAGCGTAGAACTTTTAAAAGAAGTTTCAGAAAAAACAAAGAAAAAAGGCTTCAAAGTAGAATATGTGGATTCTGTGATAATATTGGAAGAGCCTAAGATAGCGCCTTTTAAAGATAATATGAAAAGAAAGATTGCAGCTGCGATAGGCATTGACGTGGATAGCATAAGCGTAAAAGCTACTACTCAGGAAGGTGTTGGTGCAATCGGAAGAGGCAAAGCGCTTGCGGCATACGCAGTGGCGTGTTTAGTTTAATATGATAAACACTAAATCCGAAACCCTAAACCCTAAACAAACTCTAAACTCCAAATCACAAATCCCAAACATTATGTTTAGAGTTTATAGTTTGTGATTTAGGATTTGTTTAGGATTTAGAGTTTAGTGTTTAGAATTTAAGATATATGGCTATCAAAATTTACAATACACTTACTCGCAGAAAAGAAGAATTTAAACCTTTGGAAGAAGGCCGCGTCGGAATGTACGTGTGCGGGCCTACGGTTTACGATGTTCCGCATATAGGGCATGCCAGAAGCGCTTATGTCTTTGATGTTATAAGGAGGTATTTCGTTTACAAAGGGCAGAATATCAGGTTTGTCAGGAATGTTACAGACGTGGACGACAAGATAATAAACAAGGCGAGGGATGAATTCAAAGAAGAAGATTTGAATATCGCTGTAAAGAAAGTCTCGGATAAATATCTTAAAGTTTACCATGAGTATATGGATAAACTGGGCATAAAACAGCCTGATTTTGAGCCGAAGGCCACGGAATATATAAATAAGATGATAGATTTCATAAAGGTGTTGATTCAAAAGGGCGTGGCTTATCAGGCTGGAGGAGATGTATATTTTGACGTGCGTAAGGCCGATAAATACGGCAAGTTGTCTAATCAAAGCTTTGAGATGCTGGAGTCAGGGAACAGGGTTACGGTTGGAGAGAACAAAAAAGACCCGTTGGATTTCGCGTTGTGGAAATCAGCTAAAGAAGGAGAGCCTTCATGGCCCAGCCTGTGGGGAGAAGGCAGGCCCGGCTGGCACATAGAATGTTCTGTTATGAGCTCGGATATATTAGGAAATGAGTTTGATATACACGGAGGCGGGATAGATCTTATATTTCCTCATCACGAGAATGAGATTGCGCAGTCGGAAGGGGCAGGCAAAAAATTCGCGCGTTACTGGATACACAACGGTCTATTAACCATCAACAAAGAAAAGATGGCCAAATCGCTCGGGAATTTTATCACCATAGAGGATATATTAGCCAAATACCCAGCTGACGTATTAAAGATATTATTCTTGCAGACGCATTATTCTCATCCTGTGGATTTTTCGTGGGAGAAGATGGATGAAGCGAAGAAGGCATATGATCGATTTCGTATATTATTTCAAAAATTAGATAGAAAATTCGGGAATAGGAAACTTTCTAAATTACCTACTGGGAGCCATGGAAATATAGATGCGTTTAAAGATGAATTTGAAAATGCTATGAACGATGATTTTAATACTCCTATGGCGTTAGGAGTATTGTTTATTATGACAAGTGAATGTAATAAAATATTGGAAAATAATCAAGATGATAGAATATTTATGCTTCAATATGCTATGGAAGCTATCTTTAAATTAGGGAATGTTTTCGGATTGTCTTTTGATAATATTGAAATAGAGAAATCGGATATATGGGTTACTATAGCAATTGCACAACGAGAAGAATTAAGAAAAGAAAAAAAATATAAAGAAGCAGATGAATATAGAAAAATATTAGAAGAAAAAGGGATTATATTAGAAGATGCAAAAGATGGAACAACTTGGAGAAGAAAATAGATTTTGCGCTTGGGTCTGAGGTGCATTAGAAAAATTTTGCCAAATGTCCGCAAGGAATTACGGCGAAGTTTTTATACCGTCAAGACTACTTTCGGTATAAAAAATGAGCCGTAAACCGCAGCGGACGGCAAAATTGTTTCAGCGCCGAATGGCCCAAGCGCAAAATTAGATAGTTATGTCAAAACGCGGAATATTTATAACATTTGAAGGCCCTGAAGGTAGCGGCAAGACTACGCATTCTAAATTGCTATGCGAGTTTTTGCGTAAGAAAGGCTTTAAAGTTTTACATACACGTGAGCCAGGCGGTACGTTAATCAGCGAAAAAATACGCAAGATCCTGCTGGATCCGAAAAATAAAGGCATGGACATAGGATGCGAAATGCTTTTATATATGGCAGCGAGAGCTCAGATAGTAGAGGAAAAGATTTTACCAGCGCTTAAGCGGGGGAAGATTGTTGTATGCGATAGATTTACTGATGCTACCCTTGCTTACCAGGGTTATGCCGGAGGCGTGGGCTTAAAGGTTATAAATAATATAGCTGGCATTGTTACAAAAGGCCTGAAGCCTGACATTACATTTTTACTGGATATAGACGCTAAAATCGGCCTTTTAAGGGCAGGCAAATCAAAAGACAGGATGGAACAGAAATCAATCCTTTATCATAATAAAGTAAGAAATGGTTATCTTGCTATTGCAAGAAAAGAGCTGAAAAGAGTAAAGGTATTGTCATCAGTTAAAGAAATAGAAAAAACGCAGGAGAAAATTAAAAAAATAATTTTTTCAAATTTCAAACTCTAAGCGCCAAATTTCGTACAGCGTATTGCGTCGTGCGTTATGCGCAATACACTATACGCATGACGCATTATGAAATTTGCGATCTATAATTTAAAAGTTATGTCATTCACAAATATAATAGGCCAGGATAGGGCAATAAGATTATTGCGTAGCATGATAGATAGAGATGAGACGAGCGGCGCGCATCTTTTTGTTGGTCCGGATGGAGTTGGGAAACGCTCTCTAAGCATGGAATTTGCCAAGGCTATTAATTGTGAAAAAAAAGGCCTGGATGCCTGCGAAGAATGCATTTCGTGCAGCAAAATAAATTCTTTAAATCACCCAGATGTATTTATCATACATAAGGAAAAAGAGTCCAATTTTATCAAGATAGATAAGATAAGGGATATAATTTATCAGGTAAGCCTGAAACCGTACGAGGCCAGAAAAAAAATATTCATAATAACTGATGCAGAGGATATGAATGAAGAATCCCAGAACGCGCTTTTAAAGATTTTAGAAGAACCTCGCGATAACCAGATATTCATATTGACCACTTCGCGTGTTTCCGGCCTTTTGCCGACTGTTGTTTCCAGATGTAAGTTTGTGAAGTTCAATCTTTTGAGCCAGGCGCACATTCAAGAGCTTCTTATCAAAAGGCATGGTTTTAATGAGGATGAAGCGGTTTTGTTTTCGCATATGGCGCTTGGCAGTCCAGCGAGGGCCGTAACCTTTAAAGATAAGGATGAGGTCAGAGAACGGGACAGGGTGTTAAATGATTTTTTCTTTAGAAAAAGGGCCATATTTAGAGAAGAAGTTTGCGATGAGAAAAAATATCCTGACTTGGAGGAATCTCTTCAAATGCTTTTATTCTGGTATAGGGATTTACTTGTATCTAAATTTACAGAAGACAGGGCTGTTTTCCTAAATGCGGACAGGATTCAAGAGATATTGTCTTATTCTGCCAGATTTTCCGCAGAAAAAATAGAAAGGGATATTTCCAGCGTCATGAAGACCATAGGTTATGTGAAAAGGAATATAAACCCAAAGATGGCGCTTTTTAATATGGCGCTTGAATTATGTAGCCCATCCAGGATATGAACCGGGGTTTAGGGGAGAAATACTGAGCCCCGATTGCAATCGGGGCGAATGTAGAAAGGCAATAGATATGCATGGAATCATAGAGTTGAGAATAAGGGAATCCGGTAATATAGTTTTGTATGATGCTAATGGCTTGGAGGCCAAGACAGGCGATTGTGTAATAATAGACGCGGAGCGCGGCCAGGACTATGCGCAGGTTGTGAGTATACTAGAGAAGGTTTCAGAAGAAGATCTTAAGAAGCCTTTAAAGAAGATTATACGCGTTGCCACTCAGAAAGATATCAGTCAGATAAATGAAAATAAGAAGCGCACTAAAGACGCGTTTCAGATATGCGTAAAGAAAATACAGGAACGCAAGCTTGACATGAAGCTTATTGACGCAGAGTATTCATTTGACGGCACAAAGCTTATTTTTTATTTCACTTCTGAGGACAGAGTTGATTTCAGGGAGTTGGTAAAAGATCTGGCGCATATCTTTAAAGTCCGGATAGAATTAAAACAGATAGGCGTGAGAGATGAAGCCAGGATGCTGGGAGGATTTGGGCATTGTGGAAGGGCTCTCTGCTGCGCCAGTTTCTTAAAAGGCTTTGACGCGGTTACTATCAGAATGGCAAAAGAACAGAACCTGTCTCTGAATCCCACTAAGATTTCCGGCGTATGCGGCAGGCTCATGTGCTGTCTCTCTTATGAATATGAAAATTATAAGAAATATTTGAAAGGTTTGCCGAAAGAAGGCGAAAAAATAAATTTACCTGAAGGCAAAGGCAAGGTCATAAGCGTAAACGCATTGAAGCGAAAAGTGGTTGTTGAATTAGAAGAAGGAAAGCATGTAGAGTTGGATTACAGCAATAAATAATTAGCGTATAGCGGATAGCGTTTAGCGTATAGTTTTCCTATCCGCTATACGCTCTACGCTAAACGCTAGAACAATTATGTCTAAATACTATATCACCACACCATTATATTACGTAAACAGTACGCCTCACATAGGCCATTCTTACACGAATATTGCCTGCGATACACTTGTAAGATATAAGAGGCTTATGGGTTATGAAGTTTTGTTTGCTACAGGCACTGACGAACATGGCCAAAAGATAAAAGACGCAGCCGAGACAAAAGGCATGGAACCAAAGGAGTTTGTTGACACCATAGTGCCGATATTTCTGGGGTTATGGAAAAAACTAGGAATAGATTATACTGATTTTATCCGTACAACCGAACCGCGGCATGAAAAGGTGGTGAAAGAAATACTGGAGATGTTTCGTAGAAATGGAGACCTTTATGAAGGTGAGTATAGCGGCTGGTATTGCACGCCGTGCGAAAGTTTCTGGATAGAAACGCAGCTCGTGGATGGAAATTGCCCGGACTGCCAGAGAAAGGTCGAGTATATAAAAGAGAAAAATTTCTTTTTTAAGCTTTCAAAATATCAGGGCTGGCTTATAAATTATATAGAATCGCATGATAGTTTTATATTGCCTGCAATGCGGCGCAACGAAATGCTGGGTTTTTTGAAAAATCCTTTAAATGATTTATGTATATCCAGGCCAAAATCAAGGCTTGCATGGGGTATAGAAATACCTTTTAGTAAAGACCATGTTACATATGTGTGGTTTGATGCCCTTTTAAATTATATAAGCGTGTGCGGATATGGCAGCGATCCTGAAAGGTTCAGAAAATATTGGCCGGCTGATGCGCACGTAATAGGCAAAGATATCTTAAGGATGCACGCGGTTAATTGGCCTATCATGCTTCATGCCGCAGGATTAGAACTCCCAAAGACGATCTTTGCACATGGCTGGTGGAAGGTAGGCGGGGATAAAATGTCCAAATCAAAGGGCAATGTTGTGAATCCCATTGATATGGTTGATAAGTTTGGCGTGGACGCATACAGGTATTTTCTTTTGAAAGAGGTGCAGTTTGGCGCAGATGGTTCATTTTCAGAAGAAGCGCTTATTACCAGGATAAACAGTGACCTTGCAAATGATCTGGGGAACCTTCTTCACAGGACATTGTCAATGATAGAGAAATATTTTTCAGGCATTATGCCTGAAAGAAGAGATAGGCGGCCTGAAGAAAATATCCCAGGCTCCATTACTTACGAAGCAGATAATTTACAGCCCAAGGTTAACGACGCAATAGAAAAATTTTACTTCGCTCAAGCCCTTGGGGCTATGTGGGATTTGGTGAATATAGCGAATAAATTTATAGAACAAAAAGCGCCATGGAAGTTATCCAAGGAAAATAAGATTGATGAATTAAAAGATATGATGTATGACCTCTATCAGGTTCTGAGGGTTGTTTCGATATTTCTCTGGCCATTTTTGCCAGATACATCTAATGAGATGAGAAGACAGCTTGGATTAGAAAACGAAGAGATAAGTTTAAAAGATCCTGTATGCTGGCGCAATACAGATTCCGGGAAGAAGATCAATAAAGGCAAACCTTTATTTCCCAGGATAGAAACATAAAACATATAAGTTAACTTTACAATTTGTGCCAGGCACTATTTGTAAAGTTAGGGAGATTGTGATGAAACAAATTTATCTAGACCATAATGCTACAACGCCTGTGCGTAAAGAAGTCTTAGAGGCAATGATGCCTTATTTTTCGGAAGACTACGGAAATGCCTCGAGCGTATATTCAATGGGACAAAAGGCGAGACATGCAGTAGATGAAGCGAGAGAGACGATAGGAAATGCGCTGGGCACAGAGGCTGCTGATATTATATTTACTTCAGGAGGCACAGAGAGCAATAATTTTGCCATAAAAGGTATCGTAATGGCGAATCTGAATAAAGGAAGGCATATAATAACATCCAATATAGAACATCCGGCAGTTTTAGCGCCATGCAGATTTATAGAGAAAGAATTGGGCTTAGATGTTACTTATCTTTCCGTGGATAAATACGGCGTGGTGGACCTTGGCAAATTAAAAGATGCTATAAGAAAGGATACGATTCTTATATCTATCATGTTTGCAAATAATGAGACAGGCACTATACAGCCTATAAAAGAGATTGCCAAGATAGCGGCCGAAAATAAAATATATTTTCATACAGATACTGTGCAGGCGCTGGGGAAAGTACCAATAGATGTGGAAGAATTAGGGATTGATCTGTGTTCTTTTTCAGGGCATAAACTTTACGGCCCGAAAGGAATAGGTGCTCTATATATCAGAAAAGGCGTGAAAATAGCTGCTTTTCAACATGGCGGGCATCAAGAGAGAAACAAGAGGGCGGGTACAGAGAATGTGCCCGGGATTGTTGGTTTTGCAAAGGCTGTTGAGATAGCCCATAGGGATATGAAAAAGAATGACACACATTTAAAAAAGCTTACAAAAAAGATGTGGGAAGGGCTGAATAAAGAACTGAAGGAAATCTGTCTTAACGGCCATCCCGAGAACAAGCTTTCAAGCACGCTTAATATAAGTTTCAGATACATAGAAGGCGAATCAATGGTGTTAAATTTTGACATGAAGGGAATATCCGCTTCAACCGGATCTGCCTGCACTTCAGGATCCCTTGAGCCGTCGCATGTATTGACAGCTATGGGGATTCCTCCTGATATGGCGCAAGGGTCTGTGAGGTTTTCTTTTGGTTATGAAAATACAGAAGAGGATGTAGATTATTGTCTGGCTGAAATCCCGCCTATAGTAGAAAAACTCAGGAAAATGTCTCCTCTATGCTGATAGATACGCATTGCCATCTGGATTTTAAAGATTTTAATGATGATAGGGCTGCTGTTTTGAAACGTTCCAGGGATAGCGGCATAGGCGTCATTATAAATGTTGCCTCCAGCATGGAAGGCACGGCTCGGTCTATACAGATTGCCGGAGAAAATGATTTTATTTACGCTAGCTTGGGCATTCATCCTCATGAAGCTGACAGTGTAAGCGGCAATGACATCAAGCTTTTTGCAGAGTTTCTGGATAAACCAAAGGTTGTGGCAATAGGCGAAATCGGGCTTGATTATTATAAAAATATTTCATCTAAAGAGAATCAGAAAAAGTTATTTATCAAGCTTCTTGAAATTGCAAAAGACGCAAATCTTCCTTTAATAATACATAATCGCGATGCTTATATAGATACGATTGATATTTTAAAAAATATCACAGGTAGTTCTGTCAGCGGCGTAATGCATTGTTTTTCAGGCGATGAAAAATTTCTAAAGACATGCCTGGATATGGGATTTTTCATATCTTTTACCTGTAATATCACATATAAAAATGCTGATAGCCTGAGGAAAATTGTAAAATTGGTCCCCATGGACAGGCTTCTTCTTGAGACAGATGCGCCGTTTCTGGCTCCTCAGGATTTCAGGGGAAAACGTAACGAGCCTATGCATGTCAAGTATGTTGCAGAAGAGGTTGCAAAGATAAAGGGGATTAGTTTTGAAGAAGTAGCTAGGATAACAACAGAAAATGCAAAACAATTGTTTAAATTCGAAACATGAAATCCGAAATTCGAAACAAATTCAAATTTTTAAATGTTCAAATTTTCAAAGCTGTTTTGGTCATTTGAATATTATTTCGAGTTTCGATATTCGGATTTCGGATTTATACGAATATAAATATGACTGAATTTATTAAGCGCGAACGGATATATATCTGGATGATTATTTTTATACTGGGGGTAAATTTACTTAGCATAGGGCATATGCACAAAAAAGATTTCTCAGATAAAAAGAACATTTCATCTATGACCTTTAAGGATATAGGCGTTACAGAAGAAAATATCAAGTTGTTTTTTGAATCAAAAAAACCAAGCGCAATATTTTTCAGATATGGGCTTTTTGCAATTTTTTTTATGCTTGTAACAGGCATTATGATAAACCTTGTTTTTCTTTTTCGTAAGAAAAAAATAATCCCTGAAAAGATTCCAGAAAAAAAACCTGTATCATGGGACATCTTGGATATAGCCAGGGTTGTTATTATAGTTATGTTTTTAGGTTATGCGCTGACCACATTAAGCTCTATTATTTTGAAGTGCCTTCATTTTAATATGGACGTTAATTTATTTATGATTCTCGGAACATTTTCTATAGATATAATGGCTGGGGTCGTGATATTTTATTTTGTTCTGGTAAAATACAGGGGAAACTTATCCAGCTTAGGAATTGCGGCCAAAGGGTTTTATAAAAATATTTTATCCGGTATTATTGCATACATATTCATATTGCCTATTTTAATAGCAGTACTCATATTGTCTATGCTATTTTTGAATGCAATAGGCTATGAGGCGCCTCCGCAACCCGTGTTTGACATATTTTTCGAAGAAAGAAGAGGTGGTGTGGTATTATTTTTGACGATATTTGTTTCTATCTTAGGGCCTATCATAGAAGAGATATTTTTCAGAGGATTTTTATACAGCGCTGTAAGAAAACGTTTTGGAATAATTGTCGGCGTGTTGTTAAGCAGTGCTTTATTCAGTATGTTGCATACTAATATCGCGAGTTTTCTACCGATTATGGTGTTAGGTATTTTAATGGCATTTTTGTACGAGACAACTAATTCGCTTATTACGCCCATAGCTGTTCATATATTACATAATTCAATTATCGTGGGTTTTGTATTCTTCATAAAAGAACTTTTAACCCAAAATTTGCATTAGGAAGCAAGAAATTTTATAAATGAAGTAAGTACTATAGTTACACAAATATCTATTGTGATAAAAAGATACAATGCAAATTTTGCCTTCGGCAGCCCTTTCTAAAGAAAGGGCTGGGTTAACCCCGCCCATCCTAATTGGTTAGAAGAATATAAAAGGATGGGCGGCCCAAAGGGCAAATTTTACTATTGCAAAATTTGGGTTTAAAATGATGGATTGAGACGGGATGAAATCCAAGGTTAGCATTGTAAAATGTAAAGATTACGAGAGAATCAAAGTAGAGCAGGCTGTAAAGAAGGCTTTTGACCTTTTCGGCGGAATAAACGCTTTTGTAAAGAAAGGCGAAAGAGTGCTTATTAAGCCTAATATCCTTTCGGCCCGTCTGCCTGAAGACGGAGTATGTACGCATCTGGAAGTAATAAGAGCTGTTGTTAGATTAGTCAAAGGCTGCGGGGCTGTGGTTTTTATAGGCGATAATCCTGGCGGCTCAATAAGTCCTGCTATGGCATATAAAGGATCTGGTCTTATATCGCTCGCAAAAGAAGAAGGGGTGGAATTTAAAGAAGTAAAAGGTATAAAAGTAGTCAACAGTATTCCAATAGCAGCTTATGTTTTTGAATGTGATAAGATTATAAATTTGCCTAAAATGAAAACGCATACCCTGATGGGCCTTACAGGAGCAGTTAAAAATATGTACGGCGCTTGCGCAGGACTCCACAAAACCGAACTTCATAAAAAATTTCCAAGCCCTGAAGAATTCGCAAAAATTTTAGTGGATACATTTGAAATAGCAAGGCCGAGCCTTGTTTTAATGGACGGTATAGTCAGCATGGATCAAGCAGGACCTTCATCAGGAAGATTGAGAAATTCCGGCATTCTAATAGCAGGAGAAGATAGCGTAGCGATCGATGCTGTTTTTGCCGGATTAGTAGGAATCAAGCCGCTTGATGTCTTGTCTACTAAAGAAGCGTATAAAAGAAAACTCGGAGAAGCGGATCTGGAAAATATTGAAATATTGGGAGGCAGCGTAAAAGAGAATTTAATAAATGATTTTGAAGTTCCTGGAAAGTCCGGATTAATAGCAGCCTTAGGGCCCCTTGCTAAATTTGCAGCGAAATTTATAAAATTCGAGCCGCATATAAATAAAAAACTATGCAAAAAATGTATGATATGCAAAGATAGCTGCCCGGTTTTAGCTATAGCTATAAGTCCAGATAAGCCAGTCATAGATTTAAAAAAATGTATCAGATGCATGTGCTGTCACGAGGTTTGTCCGCATAAGGCAATAGAATTGAAACGTAATTTTTTGGCAAGGAGGCTTGGGTTATGATAGAGCCTATTAAATGGAAAGATAATAAAATAGTTTTTATTGACCAGACAGAGCTGCCTGCGAGGCTCAAGTATGTAAAATGTATAGATATCGACGCATTATGCGAAGCGATAAAAAAACTTAAAATAAGAGGCGCTCCATTAATAGGCGTGGCAGTTGGCTTAGGATATGCATTAGCTGGAATTAATTCAAAAGAAAAAACATTCGCAGGCTTTAAAAAAGATTTGGAAAGGGCTTCTGCGAAATTAAGAGCTACAAGGCCTACGGCAGTGAATTTATTTTGGGCGCTTGAAAGGATGGAAAATAAATTTAATACACTTTCCAATGCCAAGGTATTCCTAATAAAGAAAGTTATTTTAATAGAGGCATTGGACATCTTAGAAGAGGATAAGAAAATGTGCATTGCTATAGGAAAAAATGGAGAGAGGTTAATAAAAAATGAAGATGTGATACTGACTCATTGCAATGCAGGGATACTGGCTACAGCCGGGCAGGGAACGGCACTTTCAATAATTTACGAAGCTAAAAAACAAGGCAAAAGATTCAAGGTATATGTTGATGAGACCAGGCCATTAATGCAGGGTTCGCGCCTTACCATGTGGGAGCTGATTAAGAATGGTATAGACGCTACTCTTATATGCGATGATATGGCAGCGAGCGCAATAAAAAATAAAGGTGTTACAAAAATTATAGTGGGAGCAGACAGAATTGCCAGGAACGGAGACGCTGCGAATAAGATAGGCACATACGGCCTTGCGATCCTCGCAAAACATCACAATATCCCTTTTTATGTAGCTGCTCCCAGTTCCACTATAGATAAGAATATAAAATCAGGCAGGGGTATTCCGATAGAAGAAAGGAATAAAAACGAGATTATCTATACGGCTTCAAAACAGACTGCGCCGCTTGATTCAAAGATTTATAATCCCGCGTTCGATATAACTCCCTGCCGCCTGATTTCCGGCATAATAACTGAAAAAGGCATATATGAAATTAAAAGATTTAGGAGAATTTAATTTTATAAACAGAATTAGTAAACCTATAAAATTGTCCGGCCGGGTTATAAAAGGCATAGGCGACGATGCCAGTGTCCTAAGATATACAAAAGACAAATACCTGCTTTTTACGACTGATATGCTTATAGAGGGAAAACATTTTTATAAAAACGCTAAACCTGAATTAATAGGAGAAAAATCTCTTTCCTGCAGTATAAGTGATATTGCGGCGATGGGAGGAGTGCCTAAATTTGCAGTTATTTCAACAGGTTTTCCCGGATTTCTGGATTTGAGATATACTGATAAGCTATATAAAGGCATAAGAAAAGTTGCGGATAGTTTTGAAGTCGATTTGGTAGGCGGAGATACAGTAAACTCTGGAAAAATAATTATCAATATTGCGCTAATCGGAGAAGTGGAGAAAGAAAATTTAGTACTTAGAAGCGCGGCAAAAGAAAATGACGCTATATTTGTTACCGGAAATATAGGCGGTTCAATAAAGCTCAAGCACCTTAATTTTACCCCCAGAATTAAAGAGGCGAGGTTTTTGGTAAACAATTTTACTATTAACTCAATGATAGATATCTCTGACGGCCTTTTAGCTGATCTGGGGCATATATTGGAAGAAAGTAATAAAGGCGCAGTGATCTGCGAGAAAACAATACCTGTTTCTAGAAATGCCATAGGATTTGATTCAGCTATCAGGGATGGCGAAGATTTTGAACTTATTTTTACCTTGCCTGGGCCTCAAGCAGGCAGATTAGAAAAAATCTGGCCGTTTAAAACAAGGCTTTCAAGAATCGGCCATGTATGTGATATGCATAGAGGATTTTCTCTTGTAAGGAAAAATGGGGAAAAAGAGAAAGTTAAACCAGCGGGATTTACTCATTTTTAAAACTATAAATGACTCCGTGAGCCGCCGTAGGCGACTCACGGAGTTGGATAGGTTATGAGATGATAACGAATAGTGCTAGGGAGACAATGTTGGTTGGAGAAAAATTGGCGAAGGAACTTAAGCCGGGTGATATAATTGCGCTTTCAGGCAACTTAGGGAGCGGTAAGACTACTTTTACAAAAGGCCTTGGCAAAGGCCTTGGCGTAAAATATCCAGGGCGCATAAACAGCCCAACGTTTGTTTTGATAAAAGAATATGACGGAAAAATGCCGCTGTATCATCTTGATTTATACAGGCTGGATGACTTAAAAGAAATAGAGAATCTTGCAATAGAAGAGTATATCTACGGAAACGGCGTTACTGTAATAGAATGGGCGGAAAAAATAAAATGTATTTTGCCGAAAAAACATATATTAGTAAAACTTAGAATAAAAGGCGATCATAAAAGAGAGGTGCTAGTTGAAGATCTTAGGTATTGACGCAAGCTCTAAATTCCTGAATATTGCTTTTAGCGAGGATGAAGATATAATAAGAGAAGAATTTCATTTGCTTGATAGAAGGCATGCCAGCGAACTTGTGCCAAAGGTAAAAGAGCTGCTGAAAAAATCCAAAGTCCCTATAAATAAGATAGATGCTTTTGTAATTGGACTTGGCCCAGGCTCGTTTACCGGCCTAAGAATAGGCGTCAGCGCAGTAAAAGGTTTCGGTATGGCTTCTGGTAAGCCATGTATTGGTATAGCGAGTATAGATTCTATTGCCTGTAATGCGCTTGAAAACAATAGATATATTATTCCTATAATAGATGCAAAAAGAAGCCAGGTTTATGCCGCTATTTACAGGCGAAAAGCCGGGCGGGTAGTGAGATTATCGGATTATATGGTATTGCCGGTAGATAAGCTTATGAAAAAAGTAAAAGGAGATTCTGTTTTTCTGGGAGATGGAGTAAGCCTTTATCGAGATAAAATAGTAGATTATATTAATCAAGATTCCGCCCCGACTAAAGTCGGGGCGGAATCAGGCAAAAACAAACGCCAGTTGGCATTTTTGCCTGAAGAATACTGGTATCCAGGAGCAGGGAACCTTATAAAACTTGGATTTTCAAAAATTAAAAAAGTTAAAAAAACTAATCTGGATAAACTTACACCTTTATACCTGTATCCTGAAGATTGTCAAATTAAAAAGTTATAAGTATAATCTGAAATAACCAATGACCAATTTTCAATCATCAAATAATACCCAATAATCAATAATCAAACACGCATGTTTGGTTATTGGTAAATTGGTAATTGGAATTTATTTGGTTATTGGGACTTGATTATTGGTTATTAATAGTGGTGATATTCATGCAATACTACAGGCCTACATTTGCAGAAATAGATTTGGACGCTATTCGCCATAATTTGGAGATAGTGAGCCATATTGTAAAAAGCGGCACAAAGATCCTTGGAGTTGTAAAGGCAGACGCTTATGGCCATGGGATGAGAGATGTTTCAAAAGCGATAGTGGATTATGTGGATTATTTCGGCGTCGCGTCTCTTGATGAAGCGGCTATTTTACGCGGGATAGGGATAAAAAAACCAGTTCTAGTGATAGGAGCTATTTTACCCCAAGAAATAGAAGGTGTATTCAAGTTAAATGTAATTCAGACAGTTTCTGACATGGATATTCCGAAAAGGCTTTCAAGGCTTGCCGAGTCCAGTAATAAAAAAGCAAAGGTGCATATAAAGATAGATACAGGCATGGGCCGTCTGGGGTTCTGGCATGAAGAGGCTATAGGTTTTATAAAAAAAATTGCAAAGTTAAAAAATATTATTATAGACGGAATCTTTACGCATTTTCCAAATGCGGAAGCTGATAAAGTTTTTACCTATAACCAAATAAGGAATTTTAAACACCTTGTAGAGGCATTATGGGATAATAACATATATATACCTATAAAGCATACCGCGAACAGCATGGGCCTTATAGATTTCAAAGACAGCCATATGAATATGGTCAGGCCTGGCCTCATGATGTATGGTATATACCCTAAAGAAAGCCTGATGAAAAACATACTTTTAATCCCATCGCTTACTCTTAGGACAAAAATTACTCATTTAAAATTAATGCCGCAGGGCCGCAGCATAAGTTATGGCATGACTTATATCACGGCCGAGCCTACAAAAATAGCTACTATACCTGTTGGCTATGGCGATGGATATTCAAGGCATTTTTCAAATAAGGCCCAGGTTTTGGTAAAGGGCGTTCGCTGTTTTATAGTAGGCAGGGTTTGCATGGATATGTGCATGATAGATGTAGGGCATTTAAAAAATGTAAAAGTAGGGGATGATGTTATTCTTATAGGCAGCCAGGCAAGAGAGATTATAAGGGCGGAAGAACTGGCCAGGCTTATAAATACAATACCTTATGAGGTATTGTGCAATATAGGCCATCGTGTGCCGCGAATATATAAAAAATAGTCCCTCGCGACACTAAGTAAAGACAAGGTCGCTCGGGATCAAATTTTGTTTCACAAAATTTGAGGAGGCAATATGTCTGAAGGCACTTTTTTGACAAGAGACGGCTGCGATAAGCTTAAAGAAGACTTGAAAATACTCAAGACCGTAAAACGCAAGGAAATAGCAAATGCCCTTGAAAAGGCAAGGCAGATGGGCGATCTAAGCGAGAATGCCGAATATGATTCCGCAAAGCAGTCTCAGGCAATAAATGAAAAAAGGATCAGGGAGCTTGAGGAGAAGATCCTGACTGCCAGGATCCTGGATAATGAGAACATATCTTCGGATAAGGCATATATCGGAGCTAAATTAAAATTAGTGGATATAGATTCGAAAGAAGACATAAGTTACATGCTGGTAACTGAGGATGAAGCTGATTACTTAAAAGGCAAGATTTCCATTTCTTCTCCTGTTGGAAAGGCTCTTTTAGGGTGTAAGGTAGGAGATATAGTTAATATAAAGGTGCCAGCTGGGGCATTAAAATATAAAATAATCGATATCTCGAGATGGTAATGGGTGAGTTAATAGGGGGTAAAAGGTTGTTATTCAGACTGTGTCATAATTCATATTTTGGTAGTCGCAGGCTTTAGCCTGCGAAAATTTATCGACGATAACGCAACCTAAAGGTTGCGACTACCGCGTGAATTTAATAATTGTGACACAGTCTGAATGACAAGAATCAGTGATACCCCTCCTGTTAACTCACCGATTACTCGAGATGATAAAATTGTATTGAATTTTATTTATAAAAATGAGATAATAAAAAGTCAATGGCTATAGACTCTAAACCAGCCATAGAAAAGGAGAATGTTATGTGCATTAGAAAAGCTTGGTTTGCGGCAATAATAATCGTAACAATCGTATTGTTTTCGGTTATTTCTTCACATGCAGTTTCTCAGAAAGAAGGGTTTGCGGCAAAAGTTAACGGGGTTGGGATTAAGGCAGTTACGCTGGACGCAGCAGTTAATAATTTTATAGAAAATCAGAAGATGTACGGAGTCACTGTAAAAGATGAAGAAAAAGATAGATTGAAAAAAAGTATACTTAATGAACTTATATCTGCAGAGTTATTATACCAGGCAAGCCAGAAGGCAGGCCTTGGGGATCTGAGCAAAAAAGTTGACGCCGAGCTAGAAGGTATTAAAAAAGGCTTTGGCTCTGATCAGGAGTTTGAGAAGGCGTTAAAGGGAAGAGGTATAGAGATAAAGGACCTTAAAGAAGATGTAAAGAAAGGCGTTTATATAAACACATACTTGGACAAAAATGTGTTTTCAAAGTTAAGTCCTGTGACAGAGGCTGAGAAAAAACAGGAATATGACTCTAATAAGGATAAATTAAATGTTCCTGATGAAGTAAGCGCAAGCCATATACTTATAAAAGCTGGCGAGAAAGCAACTCCGGAGGAAAAGCAGAAGGCAAAGGAAAAGATAGATGCCTTAAGAGCCAGGGCTATGTCGGGCGAAGATTTTGCAAAACTCGCTAAGGAAAATTCAGAAGACAGTTCAGCTTCTAATGGAGGAGACCTTGGTTCTTTTGGGAAAGGCCAGATGGTGAAGCCTTTTGAAGACGTTGCTTTCAGTCTTGAAAAAGGCCAGATCAGCCCTGTAGTGGAAACTCAGTTCGGCTATCATATAATAAAAGTGGCAGATAAGAAAGCCGCGCATATCTTAACTTATGAAGAGGTTTCTAATGATATAGAAAAGTTCTTAATGAATAAGCACAAAAGGGATGAGGTAGGTAAAATTACAGAAGTTTTAAAGAAGGGCGCTAAGATAGAAATTTTGTAGGGAACGGTTTGAAACCGTTCCCTACAAAAGGGGTTTTATATGCGAAGTGATATTATTAAAAAAGGTATTTCCAAGGCAGGTAACAGGGCTCTTTTATACGCTACGGGCGTATGCTGCAATGATCTGAAAAAGCCTTTTATAGGAATAGCGTCGAGTTTTACTGACCTTATACCTGGCCATATGCATATGCGAACGCTGGAGCGGTCTATTGAAAACGGAGTTTACGCAGGCGGAGGAAAACCTTTTGTTTTCGGAATACCAGGGATATGCGATGGTATTGCAATGGGCCATTCAGGCATGAGATATTCTCTTGCGTCAAGGGAGCTGATAGCGGATATGGTAGAAACAATCGCAGGAGCGTATTCGCTTGACGGCATGGTGCTTTTGACAAATTGCGACAAGATTACACCAGGCATGTTAATGGCAAGCGCGAGAATGAATATTCCTGCCATTATTGTTACAGCAGGCCCGATGCTGACAGGTCATTACAAAGGAAGGCGGCTAGATCTCGTAAGGGATACGTTTGAAGCTGTGGGAAAGTTCAAAAAGGGCGAGATATCAAAAGAAGACATGGATGAGCTTGAGATGAACGCATGTCCTGGTCCTGGTTCATGCCAGGGGCTTTTTACAGCCAATACAATGAGCTGCATTGCTGAGACAATGGGCATGTCTTTGATAGGGTGTGCTACGTCTCTGGCAGTGTCCAGCAAAAAGATGAGGATAGCTTTTGAAAGCGGCAGAAGAATTAACGAGCTTGTTACAAAAAATATGAAACCGCGCTCTATCATGAATAAAAAGGCGTTTCTGAACGCAATAATGGTGGATATGGCGCTTGGCGGGTCCACAAACACGGTTTTGCATCTTACAGCAATAGCTAAAGAGGCAGGAATTTCATTGCCGCTTGATATATTTGATAAGATTAGCAGGGCTACTCCTAAGATATCTGATTTAAGGCCTGGTGGAGAATATTTTTTAGAGGACTTGGAGGCAGCAGGCGGTATACCAGGTGTTTTAAATCGGCTGCAAAATAAATTGAACGATAACCATACTGTAAGTGGTTTATCCATAAAAGAAATCGCAAGGCTCAGCAAGGTTACAGGCGAAGAGATTATAAGGCCGCTTGATAATCCTTATAAGATAGAGGGAGGCATTGCTATATTAAAAGGTAATATTGCTCCTGATGGATGTGTTGTAAAACAGGGCGCAGTGAGCGAAGAGGCAATGTTCTTTCAGGGCGCTGCAAAGGTATTTGACTCTGAAGAAAAATCAATGTCCGCTATTTTAAACGGAAAGATTAAAAAAGGCGATGTTATTGTGATTAGATATGAAGGCCCCTCAGGCGGGCCTGGCATGAGGGAAATGCTCTCTCCTACTTCGGCAATAGTCGGCATGGGCCTATCTAACGATGTAGCGCTTATTACAGATGGAAGATTTTCAGGCGGAACGCGCGGGCCTTGTATAGGCCATATTTCTCCTGAGGCTAGTAAAGGCGGGCCAATAGCTGTGGTTAAAGATAATGATGTGATTACAATAGATATAAAAGAAAGGCGCATAGATGTAGATTTGCCTAATTCTGAAATAGAAAAACGCCTTAAAAAATGGAAGGCGCCTAAACCAAGAGTTACGAGCGGCTGGCTTTCAAGATATAGCCGTATGGTGTCGTCGGCATCCAAAGGCGCGGTTTTAGAATAGCGTATAGCGGATAGCGTTTAGCGTATAGTTTTTCTATCCGCTCTACGCTATCCGCTAAAACAAAGATTTTTACTATGAAAATGAACGGCGCAAAAATATTAATAGAGTCTCTTAAAAGAGAAGGTGTTGAGGTAATGTTTGGCTACCCGGGTGGCCAGGTTTTGCCTATATTTGATGCTCTATACGATGCTGATATCAAATTTATATTGACCAGGCACGAACAGGGAGCAGCTCACGCAGCAGACGGATACAGCCGCGCAACGGGAAAAACCGGCGTGTGCCTTGCGACCTCAGGGCCAGGAGCTACAAATCTTACAACTGGTATTGCTAATGCGTATATGGACTCTATTCCAATGATAGCGATTACTGGTCAGGTTAAGTCTTTTCTTATAGGCAATGACGCTTTTCAGGAAGCAGATGTTACAGGTATTACACGGCCGATAACAAAACATAATTATTTAGTCAAAGACGTAAAAGATTTGGCAAAGACTATCCGCGAGGCGTTTTATATTGCTTCAAGCGGAAGGCCTGGGCCTGTTTTAATTGACATACCTTCAGACATCCAGCAGCAGGAAACAGAATTTATATGGCCTGAGGAAATAGAGATTAGAAGCTATAAGCCGACTTCATTTGGCCATCCCGGCCAGATCAAGAAGGCAGCGAAAATGATAGCTTCTGCTAAAAAACCTCTTATCTATGCGGGCGGCGGGGTTATTACATCAGGTGCTAATCATGAATTGAAAAAGCTGACGGAAAAACTTAATGCGCCTATTACATGGACATTGATGGGTATAGGATGTTTTCCGGCCACGCATAAACTTTCTCTTGGTATGCTTGGCATGCACGGAACCGCTTACGCCAATCACGCCATTATGGAGGCGGATTTAATACTTGCTGTGGGCGCGCGTTTTGATGACAGGGTTACCGGCCGTCTTGATAAATTTGCGCCTTACGCTAAGATTATACATATTGACATTGATCCTACATCTATCAGCAAAAATGTGAGAGTTGATATACCGATTGTAGGGGACGCAAAGAATATTTTAGGTCAATTGATAGAGGATATAAATAAAACACCGGACACATCCGAGTGGCTTAATACAGTAGAAGCTTGGAAGAAAAAATGTCCGCTTAGATACCAGGATAAAAAAGATATAATAAAACCGCAATATGTCGTGGAGCAGATTTACGAAGCTACTAAGGGCAAGGCAGTTATTACTACAGAGGTTGGCCAGAACCAGATGTGGGCTGCTCAGTGGTATAAATATGATTACCCTCGCACGTTTATTTCATCAGGCGGTCTCGGCACTATGGGATTTGGTTTTCCTGCGGCAATGGGCGCTAAAATAGGCATGCCTGATAAAATAGTTTTTGATATAGCAGGTGATGGTTCTATACAGATGAATATACAGGAGCTTGGTACGTGCGTCGCAAATAAAATCAATGTCAAGGTAGCTATACTTAATAACGGTTATCTCGGTATGGTGAGGCAGTGGCAGGAGTTATTTTATAAAAAAAGATATTCCTATACTACTATGACTAATCCTGATTTTGTTAAGCTTGCCGAGAGTTACGGAGCTTGCGGCATATGCGTTACAAAAAAAGAAGATGTCCCGAAGGCGATCGAAAAGGCCATTTCTATAGATAATGTTGTGTTGATTGATTTTAAGGTAGAGGAAGAAGAAAACGTATTCCCCATGGTTCCTGCGGGCGAAGCGTTAAACCGCATGATAGAAGGGTTGGCATAATGAGGCATACATATCCCTCGCAGCTGAGAGGCAAACAAATGCTGCTCGGGATTTGGAAGATTAAAATATGAGACACACGATATCAGTTTTAGTTGAGAATAAATTCGGAGTGCTGGCTCGCATAGCAGGTTTATTTAGCGCGCGCGGCTATAATATATCATCTCTAGCAGTATCCGAGACTCTTGATCCCACTATCTCTTATATGACAATGGTGGTGGATGCAGAAGACGAGAAAATACTTGAGCAGATAAAAAAGCAGCTCAATAAACTGATAGATATTATTATTGTTACTGATTTTACCAAGAAGGGTCATGTTGACAGGGAACTTGTGCTGGCAAAGGTTGGTTATTCCGCAAAAGATAAATCTAAATTAGACGGAGTATTAAATAAAACTGGGGCAAAAGCGATTCAGCGCACAGATGACACTGCTGTTATTGAAATGATGGGCGGTCAGGATGAGATAAAAGAATTACTGGATGATTTGAGACAGTTTGGGATAAAAGAATTGGTTAGAAGCGGGCGTATCGCAATATCCAAAGAATAAAGGCCTTTGCGACAAAATTGTAGCAGGGAACGGTTTCAAACCGTTCCCTACGATTTGTCAAAATTTAAAACAATAGGAGGGGGCAATGTTAAAAATCTATTATGATAAGGATGCGAATTTAAATATCCTTAAAGGTAAAAAAGTAGCTATCATAGGATACGGGATTCAGGGCAGAGGCCAGGCATTGAATTTACGAGATAGCGGCATAGATGTAATAGTAAGCGAATTAGAAGGAACAGAAAATTATAAACTTGCTGTGCAGGATGGTTTTAAACCTATGTCTGTTACAGAAGCTGCAAAACTTGGCGATATAATACAGATACTTACTCAGGACCACGTTCAGGCAAATGTATATAAAGAATATATAAAGCCTAATCTGAAAAAGGGAAAAGCCTTATGCTTTTCTCACGGATTCAATATTCATTTTAAACAGATAAAACCTTCGAAGAACGTAGATGTATTTATGGTAGCACCGAAAGGCCCAGGTTCCCTGGTGAGAAAGATGTATGAAGAAGGCAAAGGCGTTCCTTCTTTAGTCGCGATATATCAAGATGCGACAGGCGATGCGTTGAAACTGGCCTTAGCTTACGCAAAGGGATTGGGCGCAGCCAAGGCAGGTGTGATTGAGACAACATTTAAAGAAGAAACTGAAACTGATCTTTTCGGAGAGCAGGCAGTTTTGTGCGGCGGGGCAAGTGAGCTGATAAAAGCCGGGTTTGATACATTGGTAGAAGCAGGTTATCAGCCTGAGATTGCGTATTTTGAAGTATTGCATGAATTAAAACTTATAACAGATATGATTCAGGAACATGGAATTTCAGGAATGAGAAGAAGAGTTTCCAATACTGCATGTTACGGCGATTTATCGCGCGGTAAAAGGGTTATTACAGAAAGAACAAGAAAAGAGATGAAGAAGATTTTAAAGGAAATCCAAAAAGGCAAGTTTGCCAGAGAGTGGATTAAGGAAAATGAGGCAGGCAGGCCAAATTTCAACAAGTTGTTAAAAGAAGGCGATGAGCATCAGATCGAAGCAGTGGGCAAGTCGCTCAGAGAAATGATGCCTTGGATGAAAAAATAACTTTTCTGCTTTTCCGTTCGGAGAACGGAAATATCATATTTATGAAACGTATAATTGTATTCGACACAACCTTAAGGGACGGCGAGCAATCTCCGGGCGCAAGCTTGGATGTGAACGCTAAGATAGAAATTGCCAGGCAGCTAACGAGACTAGGCGTTAATGTTATTGAAGCTGGTTTTCCAATTGCTTCAAAAGGCGACTTCAACGCTGTCCATAAAGTAGCTGGCGTGATAAAAGGCGTTTCGATTTGCGGGCTTGCGAGGTCTATAAAAGCTGATATTGAGACTTGCGCAGAAGCTGTGAAACCTGCCAGGCAGCCAAGGATCCATATTTTTCTTGCCACTTCAAAGATTCATATGCAGTATAAATTGAAGAAAGCTGAGTCCGAGATATTGAAACTTGCGATTTGGGCTGTGAAGTGTGGCCGTAACTTTTGCGATGATATTGAATTTTCTCCTGAAGACGCATCGCGTTCAGACAGGGACTTTCTATGCAAAGTCGTTGAGTCTGTTATAAAAGCAGGCGCAAAAACCGTAAATATTCCGGATACTGTAGGCTATGCAATGCCGATCGAGTTTGGCTCTCTTATAAGGGACATAAAAACAAGAGTTCCTAATATAAATAAAGCTATTATCAGCGTGCATTGCCATAATGACTTAGGTCTGGGCGTCAGCAATTCTCTTTCAGCAATCGAGAATGGGGCAGAACAGATAGAGTGCACTATTAACGGCATTGGAGAGAGGGCTGGCAATGCCTCTTTGGAAGAAATAATAATGGCCCTTGACACGCGCAAGGATATATTCGGAGTAGTAACTTCAATAAATAAAAAAGAAATTTACAAAACGAGCCGTCTTGTCTCCAAGCTTACCGGAATTGTTGTCCAGCCGAATAAGGCAATAGTGGGCCAGAATGCTTTTAGCCACGAATCAGGCATTCATCAGGACGGAATGTTGAAGAAAAGTTCTACCTATGAAATAATAAAGCCACAGGATGTTGGTTTTGGCGGAACAAGGCTTGTCTTGGGAAAACATTCAGGCAGGCACGCTTTTAGTGAAAGGCTGCGAAAGCTTGGCTTTGAATTGGATGAAGCTGAATTATTAAAGGCATTTGATAGGTTTAAAGCTCTTGCGGACAAGAAAAAAGAGATATTTGACGAAGATTTGTTATCAATCGTTGAGGACGGGATAGTGTCTATTCCTGAAACTTACCGCCTTGAAGATTTGAATATAATAAGCGGGAATAAGGTTACTCCAAAAGCTGCAATAGGCCTCAAAAAAGGTTCGAAGTTATTAAAGAAGTCTTCTTTCGGAGATGGCCCTGTGGACGCATGTTATAAAGCTATAGACGCTATAGTAGGTTTGAAATTTAAACTCCTGGACTATTCCCTGAAATCTATTACTGGCGGCAAGGACGCGCTCGGAGAGGTTACGGTCAGGATTAAATCCAATAAGGACGAAGTTTCTGGCAGGGGCACATCTACGGATATCATAGAGGCCAGCGCAAAGGCGTATGTGAACGCTGTGAATAAGCTGATTTTCAACCGCTCGCGCAAAGCAAATCTCAGATCTGCGAAATTAAAATTATGAAGCGCCACTGTTTTAAGGCCGTGGCATTTTTTACCGTGAAGCCTGTTAAAGCGAATCCCGAACCAACCTTATTCATATCTGATTTATATTCAAGGCTTTCTAGTGAGGGGTAAAATAATGGATATATACGGCGTTATCGGCTGGCCTATAAAACATAGTTTATCGCCTGTAATGCATAATGCTGCGTTTAAAGCACTTGGCATTGATGCAGAGTATAAATTATTTGAAGTAAGGCCTCAAGAACTGGAAGATTTTATTATTAATGGAAAGGATATAGCTGGTTTTAATATAACTGTTCCGCATAAAGAAAAATGCATGGCAATCCTGAATTCCATTGATCCTCTGGCCGGCTCAATAGGAGCCGTAAATACTATTGTAATAAAAAGCGGGGAACTGATAGGGTACAATACAGACAGCCATGGTTTTATCGTAGCACTTGAAAAAGACCTGGAGTTTAAGATAAAGGGAAAATCCATATTTCTACTTGGTTCCGGTGGTGCCTCCAAGGCGGTAAGTTTTGCTCTTGCTGCGAGCGGAGCGAAAAAGATAATATTAACAGATTTGTTTTCAGATAAAGTAAGATTGCTTGCGGAAAATATAAGAAAATTTTATCCCGCATGCAATGTTAATATCTTGGAGCCAAAAAAGATTTATGGGGAAGATGATTTAGGCGGGATAGATTTGCTGGTTAACGCCACGCCCATAGGCCTTAAGAAAGATGACCCGCTTTTATTTGATAAAAGCGTTTTTAAAAAAGGTCTGGCAGTTTATGACCTGGTGTATAATCCCGAAAAGACAAAACTTGTGGAAACTGCAAAAAATATCGGGCTTAAGTCTTCGGGCGGCTTGGGTATGCTTTTATACCAGGGCGCAAAGAGTTTCGAACTTTGGACAGGAAAAACTGCGCCTATAGAAGTAATGCGCAATGCATTATTAAAATCCCTTTAACTTTACAACTAGTGCCAGGCGCTATTTGTAAAGTTAGGATAAAAAATTAGGGGGGGGGTTAGAGTTAAATGGTATATTTATTAGTGGTTATATTTGGTTTAATAATCGGCAGCTTTCTGAATGTGTGTATTTATAGGACTCCGCGGAATGAATCTCTTGTGTACCCAGGTTCTAGATGCACATCATGTAAGAAGTCCATACCATGGTATGATAACATACCTTTATTGAGCTATCTTATACTGAAGGGCAGATGCAGGGTTTGCCATGAAAAGATATCTTTTCGTTATTTTGCAGTAGAGCTTATGAGCGCTCTATGTTTTCTTACCCTATTTATGAATTTTAGGCTTAATTACATATTTTGGATTTACAGTCTGCTGACAGCCGGCCTTATAGTCGTTACTTTTATAGACTTGGAATTTCAGATAATACCTGACAGGATAAGCCTTGTTGGTATATTTATCGGGATTATCTTTAGCATAATTTTTCCGGGACTGCAAGGCGTTTTTACCTGGCAAAAAGCTTTGTTAAATTCTATAATAGGCGTTTTAACCGGCGGCGGGTTAATATATCTCACAGGAGTTTTAGGCCAGCTTGCGTTTAAAAAAGAGAGCATGGGCGGGGGCGATGTAAAGCTTATAGCGATGATAGGGGCGTTTTTAGGCTGGAAAATGGCAATACTTATTTTCTTTTTAGCTCCTTTTTTTGGGACACCTATAGGAATTTACGTAAAGCTTGTAAAAAAAGAGGATATAATACCTTATGGCCCGTATATTTCTTTAGCTAGTTTTGTGGCTATGGTATTGGGCAGTAAAATTCTAAGCTTACTAATGCCCTGAAAAACTTGACACTCTTAAAATGACGGTTTTGTAAAGTTTTTTAGGGTGGAGATGGAAATTAAAAGGTCCCTCGCCGCATAGTAGCAATAAAGATGGCGGCTCGGGATCAAATTTTGCTTTGCAAAATTTGGGAGGTATAAGATGTTAAGATTTTTAACTGCAGGAGAATCGCATGGAGAGGCCCTTGTAGGTATATTAGAAGGCATGCCTAGCGGCATGAAAATAGATGTGAATGATATAAACAAAGATCTTAAAAGAAGACAGGAAGGTTATGGAAGAGGCGCCAGGATGCAGATAGAGCACGATCGCGCTAAAATACTTTCAGGTCTGATGAGAGGCATGACAATAGGAAGCCCTATAGCTATTCTTATCGAAAATAAAGATTTTTGTATAGATAAGCTACCAGCTGTTAAAAATCCAAGGCCTGGACATGCAGATATGGCAGGGATTCTTAAATACGGGTTTAATGACGCCAGATGCGTGCTTGAAAGGGCTTCTGCAAGAGAAACAGCTGCGAGAGTAGGCCTTGGCGCAATATGCAAAATTTTATTAGCGGAGTTTGATATAAATATAGCAAGCCGCGTTTTAATGATAGACGGGACTGAATCTGAAAAATTAATGAAAGAAAAAATAGATGAAGCAGAAAAATCAAAGGACACTTTAGGAGGAGTCTTTGAGGTAATGGTAAAAGGTGTACCGCCTGGTTTAGGAAGCTGTGTACATTGCGACAGGCGTTTGGATGCAAGTCTCGCAGAAGCGATTATGTCCATACCCGCTATCAAGGCAGTTGAAATAGGAAATGCTATTGAATGTAGCGCCAAACCCGGTTCAGAAGTACACGATGAAATTTTTTATTCCAAAGAAAAAGGTATATATAGAAATACAAATAATGCCGGAGGTATAGAAGGCGGCATGTCAAATGGCGAAGATATAATAGTGCGCGGTTACATGAAACCCATAAGCACATTAATGGACGGCTTGAATACTATAGATATTGATACAAAAAAACAGGTAAGGGCTTCTGCGGAGAGGTCTGATATATGTGCTGTTTCTGCTGCAGGGGTGGTAGGAGAGGCAGTGCTGGCTTTAAGCATTACTAAGGCGTTTCTGGAAAAATTCGGCGGAGATAGTATTGCGGAAATAAAGAGAAATTATAAAGGTTATGTAGCTGGATTAAAAATATAAAGTAAGCGAAGAAGTCGCGTAATCTGAATCAAAGGCGTGAATCCTATCAGTGTGGCGCCAGCCGATTTCAAAATCTAAATTCTTAGTGACCTTATAAGGTATTTCTATAAGCACTTCATTAAGTCCTGCAGCGCCTCTTTCCAGATTGTAAGAATATTCGTTCCAGATTCTAAATGAAAGTTTTTTAGACAGAGGGAATATAAAACCTAACTTCGTGGTTGCCTCCATAGATATATTGCCTGGCTCGAATGTCATATAATCAAGGAGCTGGCCGTAAATAAAATGGACAGATTCTCCGCAATAGACATATCTTAAAAAGAGTTTCTCGGCTTCTACGCCGGATGTTACTTTTTCCCATCTAGATGTTCCGAAATGCCACTCGCATTCTCCGAAAAGAGAAGTTTTTATATCGTATCTGGTGATATTTTTTGAAGCGGAAAAACGATTCAGATATATGGAATTATCTTTGTTTCTTATATCTAGCAGAAAGCTGTTTTTGTCTTTAATATCAGCGCTGTAAGCAGGATTTAAGAAGATTAGCTGAATGAATAATAATGTTATGCCGGATAATAATTTCATTTGAATGAAGAGTATAGCATATGCCCTAAGTAAATACAAGGGATTTGATACATTCGACGGCGTCCAAACCTCGCAGCTTTTAAGCTGGGAGCAAGGTATATGCTGCTCAGTATTCCTTCGACTATGCTCAGGATGGTTCGCCGAAGGATGGTGAGTTAGTCGAACCACAACCCTGAGCAAGCTCCGGCTTAAAAGCCGGAGTGCGTCGAAGGGTTGACTATTATAGGGTTATCTGTTATATTAAATTTTATGAATAATATAATCTTAGTTGGTTTTATGGGAGCAGGTAAATCTGTTGTCGGAAAACTATTGGCAAAAAAGCTTAGCAGAGATTTTGTGGAACTAGACGACATGATAGAGGCAAAAGAAAAAATGCCTATTAAGGATATATTTGAGAAAAAAGGAGAGCTGTATTTTAGGCAGGTTGAAAGAGAGGTTGTTAAAGAAGCTAGTCAGCTGGCAAATAAGGTTATTTCTGCTGGCGGCGGAGCCATTGTGGACGAAGAGAATTTTAAGAATCTAAAAAGTAGCGGCACTATAATTTGCCTTAAGGCGTCTCCTGAAACTATTTTGAAGAGAACAAAGAATATAAAAACCCGTCCGCTTCTCAATGTTCCTGATCCCGAGAAGCAAATAGAGGAATTGCTTAAAAAGAGAGAGCCTTATTACAATAAAGCAGATTTTAGCTTAGAAACAGATGGTTTTAATCCGGAGCAGGTGGCTCAAAAGATAATAGACAACAGGGACGTCTTATTGCGTTGTAACATTATCAAAAACAATGAGTTATGATCGCGATAATTCCAAATCATACCTCTATATTCCTTAGCGCTTATTCTAACCTGGTTAGATCTGCCAGATTACCCGCACAAATTTTTTGAAAAAATATAAAATTTTTGAAAGAAAAGTTCTTTTATATGTGTCATATATATTGGAGAGAGTGAAATTAAAAGACAGAGGTTTTTAACTTAATCGCTAACTTTACAAATGGGGCCATGCATGAATTGTGAAGCTCCACGGTTTTATAATTCGACTCCGTCCCTCGACTTCGCTCGGGATGACTCAGGTGGTGGTGAGCTTGTCGAACCACCTACTGAAGGACAGCCGTGGCATCTTTTATTGTAGGATTCGCTCGAGCGAATCCCGAGCCAGCCCCATTCATCCCCGCCTTCACAAGCGGAACTTTCTGGCGAGGGGTAAAGTTAGGAAATGGAACAGATGAGATTTGACTATTAAGAGGGCATCTGTTGTAGTTTATATTGCTATGAATGATACTGAAAGATTAATTGTTCTCAATATGGTAGACGATATAGGAAGCGTTAGAACGCAAGGCCTCTTGAAATATTTTGGATCCCTGGAAAACATTTTTAAGGCAGATGAAGTCCAGCTTAAAAAAGTAAAAGGAATAAGCCCGCTTATAACTTCTAAAATTCCCCAGGCTATCAAAGAGATAAACTTGAAGAAAGAGCTGGATCTGATAAAGAAGCATGGCGTAAAAGTTGTTACTTTTTTAGACCAAGATTATCCTGAAAATCTGAAAAATATATATGATCCCCCTGTAGTTTTGTATATAAAAGGTAAGATTTTACCAGAGGATAAATTAGCTGTTGCGATAGTTGGCTCTCGCCTGGCATCTTTTTATGGGATAGAGACGGCTGAGAAGTTTGGATTTGAATTAGCATCACATGGCATTACAATAGTTTCAGGCCTTGCAAGAGGTATTGATTCAAGCTCACATAAAGGCGCGTTAAAAGCGAAGAAAAGGACAATTGCTGTTTTAGGCTCAGGCGTTGCTAATATATATCCTGAGGAACATAAAGATTTAGCTGATAAGATTTCTGAATCAGGAGCTGTAATCAGCGAGTTTCCAATGTTTACCAGGCCTGATAAAGGAAATTTTCCCAAGAGAAACAGGATAATAAGCGGGCTTTCCTTGGGAGTGATATGCGTTGAGGCAGCTGAGAAAAGCGGGGCGCTTATTACATGTGACTGTGCCTTGGAGCAGGGCAGAGAAGTTTTTGCAGTTCCAGGAAAAGTAGACTCAATGACCTCAAAAGGTACTAATAAGCTTATAAAGCAGGGTGCTAAATTAGCGCTGGGGGTAGAGGATATATTGGAAGAATTAAATATAGAAACCTTTTTCCGTTCGGCGAACGGAGAAGATAATGCGCCAATATTGGACAAATACGAAAGTTTAGTATATACTTTATTATCCAGTGATCCCAAGTATATAGATGATATATGCCTGGAAAGCGGCATAGCGCCGAATAGAATAGCAGGGATATTATTAAACCTGGAAATAAAAAAATTTGCAAAACAACTTCCAGGCAAAAATTTTGTCCTGCTTCGCCCTAGGGTATAGTAGAAAAAAATATATGACGGGCTTCGCAGAACAAGTTCTGCGTAGTTCGTCACGCAAGCTTACGGATATACCCTAAGAACGAAGCAGAATGGAGAATTAAAATGGCCAAATCACTTGTCATTGTTGAATCGCCTGCAAAGGCTAGCACTATAAATAAGATACTCGGCAAAAACTTTGTTGTCTCTTCTTCGATGGGGCACATAATGGACCTTCCTAAGTCCAAGATGGGCATAGATATAGAAAAAGATTTCATTCCTGAATATGTAATGATACAGGGTAAGAAAAAGATAGTGGATGCATTGAAAAAAGAAGCAGCTGATACAGACAGCATATTCCTGGCAACAGACCCTGATAGGGAAGGAGAAGCGATAAGCTGGCATCTTGCCAATCTTTTAGGCAAGAAGAAAAAAATTTACAGGATAGCGTTCCATGAAATTACAAAGACTGCTATAGAAGCAGCAATCAATAAACCTGGTAAAATAGATATGAACATGGTAGACGCTCAGCAGACAAGAAGGATTCTGGATAGGTTGGTGGGTTATAGTATCAGTCCGTTATTGTGGAGAAAAGTTGGCAGGGGCCTTTCAGCAGGCAGGGTCCAGTCAGTTGCAGTGAGGCTTGTAGTGGACAGAGAGAATGAAATTCGCGTTTTTGTGCCGGAAGAGTATTGGGATATAGAGGCAGAGCTTAAAAAGAAAGACGTAGAAAATTCTAAATTTATTGCCAAACTAGATAAGATAGAGGATAAAAAAATAGACCTTAAGAATCAAAGCAATTCTGTAAGCCTGGTAGCTGAACTTGAAAAAGAAAAATTTATAGTAGAGAAAGTTGAGAAAAAGGAAAAAAGAAAATACGCTTCCCCGCCTTTTATAACCTCTAAACTTCAGCAGGAAGCATTCCATAAACTCAGATTCCAGGCCATTAAAACAATGAAGGTAGCGCAACAATTATACGAAGGTTTGCCTATTGGAGACGAAGGAAACATAGGCCTTATAACTTATATGCGCACAGACGCTGTGAGGGTCTCGAAGGAATCGCAGGATTTTGCAAAAAACTACATACTTGAAAAATACGGCCCTGAATTTATGCCTAGTATGCCAAACGTATATAAATCAAAGAAAAGCGCTCAAGAGGCTCATGAAGCAATAAGGCCTGCATTGCCGCTAAGAGAGCCTAACAGCATAAAAGAATTTTTGACAGTCGATCAATATAAACTTTACACATTGATATGGAACCGCTTCATATCCAGTCAGATGACGCCTGCTGTATTTAATGTAGTGAGTGTTGAGATAAAAGCTGGCAGGTGTACTTTTAAAGCCAATGGTTCTCAAAAGGTATTTCAGGGTTTTAGCGTAGTCTACGAGGAAAACGAGGAAGAAAAAGAAGAAGAAAAAATACTTCCGTCTTTGGAAACAGGGGAGATTCTAGACCTTTTAAAACTTGATCCAAGCCAGCACTTTACAAAGCCTCCTCCGAGATATTCAGACGCTTCTCTTGTGAAAGCTCTCGAAGAATATGGGATAGGAAGGCCAAGCACGTATGTGCCTATCATCCAGACCATTATTGCCCGCAATTATGTAAAAAGAAAAGAAGGATATTTTTGTCCTTCTGAGCTGGGTATGGTAGTTACAGACCTTCTGATGAAGAGTTTTCCTAAAATTCTGGATACGGAATTTACAGCCAAAATGGAAGAAGAGCTGGATGAGATAGAAGAAGGAAGGCAAAAAAGCGTTGAAGTGTTAAAAGAATTTTATACGCCTTTCGCAAAAGAAGTAGAACATGCCAAAGTGAACATGCGCAAGGTAAAAGGCGAGGCTGTAAAAACCTCAGAGATTTGCGATACATGCGGCAAGCCTATGGTTATAAAGTGGGGCAGGCTTGGAAGATTTTTAAGCTGTTCTGATTTTCCTAACTGCAGGTTCGCTAAAGCTATACCTACGGGCGTGAAATGCCCTGAACCTAATTGCCCAGGAATGCTTGTTGAACGCCGCTCAAAAGGAGGCAGGCATTTCTACGGTTGTTCCAATTATCCAAATTGCCATCATATATCCCGCAGGCTTCCTTCCCAGAACGGTGAAGATAGCGCATTATTAGAGGGAGAAGATGCTTGATAGATTTGTCCATAAATTCATAAATTATCTCGAGATCGAAAAAAATGCCTCTGACCACACCGTAACCAACTACAAGATAGACCTTAGAGAATTCAGCGAATCAATAAAAGATAAACCCATAGATCAGGTTACTCATCTGGATGTAAGGCTTTTTCTCGCAAAGATGAAAGAGAAAAATTTTTCAAAGCGCTCAGTGGCCAGAAAAATGGCATGTCTCAGGAGTTTTTTTAAATTTCTTTACAGGGAAGGATATATAAAACTCAGCCCCGCAGCGGGCCTTTTAACTCCCAAGATAGATAAGAAGCTGCCTTTGTTTTTAAGCGCAGATGATGTTGTGAAACTTCTGGAATCTCCTGATCCTAGAGATGACATGGGCCTCAGGGACATGGCTATTCTCGAAACGCTTTATTCAACAGGCATAAGGGTGAGCGAGCTGGTGGGCCTGGATAAAGAGGATGTTGATTTTATAAGCGGAGTGCTAAAGGTGCGAGGGAAAGGCAAAAAAGAAAGACTTGTGCCTATAGGAGACAAGGCATTGAGAGCTATCAAAGCTTATTTTGAAAAAATCAAAGTAACTAATATAAATGAAAAAAAACCGGTATTTCTTAATAAGAGTAAGCGTCGCGTGAGCGACAGGGCTGTAAGGCGGATAGTTGAAAAATATATCCGAAAAACCAGCCTTAATAAGAATATTTCTCCCCATTCATTGAGGCATTCCTTTGCAACACATATGCTGGATGGAGGCGCAGATTTAAGGAGTGTGCAGGAACTTTTAGGGCATGCAAATCTTTCTACTACGCAGATATATACGCATGTAACCACTGAAAGGTTGAAGGCAATCTACGAAAAAGTCCATCCGAGGGCGTAAAATCATGAAAAAGGCTGTTGTGCTATTATCAGGCGGAATGGATTCAGCTGTAACTCTTTTTATTGCGAAAAGAACAGGGTATAACACAAACTGCCTTACGTTTGACTATGGCCAGCGCCATAAAAAAGAAATCTTGTTTGCGAAAAGATTGGCCAAAGCTGCAAAATCCAAATGCACTATTTTAAAAATATCTTTGCCCTGGAAAAAAAGCGCACTTCTGGATAAAAATATCAAAGTCCCTGAAAATAGGAATATTTCAGGAAAAAAAGAAATCCCGGCTACTTATGTCCCTGCCAGGAATACTATTTTTTTGAGCTTTGCGCTTTCTTACGCTGAGGCAATAGGCGCAAACGCAGTTTTTATAGGGGCGAACGCAGTAGATTTTTCAGGATATCCAGACTGCAGGCCAGAATATTATAAGGCGTTTAATGAGTTGTTTAAAAAAGCCACAAAGCTAAAAGGGATAAAGATAGTCGCTCCATTACTGTATAAGACAAAGGAAGAGATTGTAAAACTTGGCAGGCAGTTTGGCGTGGATTTTAATCTTACATGGTCCTGTTATAAAGGCGGGCGAAAGCCTTGCGAAGTATGCGATGCTTGCAGGCTGCGAACCAAGGGGTTTTCCGTTCGCTGAACGGAATAATTGTCCCGTTCGGCGAACGGAATATGATTATGAGAAAAGTAAAGATTACAGAGATATTCAGTTCTATTCAGGGAGAAGGACTTTACGCAGGGCAGGCTCAGACATTTGTCAGGTTCTATGGGTGTAATTTAAATTGCGTATTTTGCGATGAAGCTAAGAAAAATAAATTTAAAGAGTATTCAGGACAGGAACTCTTAGAAGCTATTATAAGAAAAAATAACAGGGTAGTGTCTCTGACAGGCGGGGAACCGTTATTATACGCAGGTTTTTTAAAAGAAGTCTTACCACAGTTAAAGAAAAAAGGATTTATTATATACCTTGAAACTAACGGCACATTAAAAAATAAACTTTTGGAGATTATTGATTTTTTAGATATAATAAGCATGGATATTAAGCTTCCATCTTCTACTGGAGACAGGGCTTATTGGAAGGCCCATTCTGATTTCCTGAAAGTGTTAGACGGGAGAAAAGTTTTTGTAAAATCTGTTATTACAAATAAAACTATGGCATCTGATATAAAAAAGGCAGTCTCAGTAATAGAAAAAGTCAACAAGGCTGTATTTTTTATACTTCAGCCTGTGACGATTAATAACAAGATACAGAAAATAAAACGAATTCAAGAATTTTTAGGCCTGGCAGATTCCAGATTGGATAATGTAAGGCTGATACCGCAGGTTCATAAAATATTAGGTGTAAAATGACTAGAACAGTAGATTCTAAATTAATAACAGATATAGTTAAGGATTTATTCATAAAGGCAAATACTTCTTTAAGGCCTGATATCCTCGCGGGCCTTAAAAATGCAAGAAAAAATGAGACAAAAGAAAAAGCCAGATACGCCTTGGATGTGATTATTAAAAATGCCTTCATTGCTAAAAAGAAAATGTTAGCTATTTGCCAGGATACTGGCATGGCAGTTATATATTTAAGAGTAGGCCAGTCTGTGACAATAAAAGGGGGCCTCAAAAAGGCTGTCAGCAAGGGTGTAGAGCTAGCGTATAAAAAAGGCTATTTTAGGCATTCAGTTGTAAATGACCCGTTGATAAGAAAAAATACAAACACAAATCTGCCGCCCATTATCTATACTGACATAGTTCATGGAAACAAGATACGTATAAAGGTTATGGTAAAGGGTTTCGGATGCGAAAATGTAAGTAAAATCAGGATGTTCAGGCCTACTGATCCGGTTTCAAATATAGAGGGATTTATTGTAGATACTGTAAAAGACGCAGGCTCCAGGCCATGCCCGCCTGTATATATAGGTATTGGTATAGGAGGGACCCTTGATAAGGCAGTGTCTATTTCAAAGGAAGCAATATTCAGGCCGCTTGGAAAAAATAGTAAAGATAAGCATATTGCAAGGCTTGAAAAAAGCATATTGAAAAAAGTGAACAAACTTAATATCGGGCCTGCAGGTGTTGGCGGAAATACTACAGCACTAGGTGTAAGCATATTAACTTATCCTACGCATATAGCAGGCTTGCCTGTTGCTGTAAATATAAGCTGCCATGCTACCCGTACAGTAGAAGTAACTATATGAGAAGGATATTTTTACCATTAACTAAAGATATTATTAAAACGATTAAGCCTGGAGAGCAGGTTTTATTAAACGGCGCTCTTTTAACTGCTCGGGATGCAGCGCATAAAAGGCTCATAGATACTTTAAAATCAGGCAAAAAAATTCCAGTTTCATTAAAAGGCGAGACAATATATTACACAGGGCCTACGCCTGCTAGGATTGGCGAAGTAATTGGTTCATGCGGCCCTACAACAAGCGCCAGGATGGATCCTTTTACGTTGTTATTGTTAAAACATGGCCTTTTGGGCATGATAGGCAAGGGCGAGAGGTCAAAAGAAGTAAGACTGGCTATAAAAAAACATGGCGCAGTTTATTTTATTACGATAGGCGGAGCAGGCGCTTATTTATCAGAAAAAGTGAAGTCGGCGGAAGCGATAGCGTATAAGGATTTAGGGCCTGAGGCGATATATAGATTGATAGTCGAAGATTTCCCGGCAATAATTGATATTTTATAAAGGTCCCTCGCGACACAATGCGAAAAAATGGTCGCTCGGGATCAAATTTTGCGAAGCAAAATTTGAGAGGCATCATGAGGAATGATGGCAGAAGATTGGATGAAATGAGAAAAGTGAAGATAAAAAGAAATGTCCTTAAATTTGCAGAAGGCTCCTGCATGATAGAGATGGGTAATACCAAGGTTATATGCAGCGCTTCTGTGGAAGACAAGGTCCCGCCATTTTTAAGAAACACAGGTTCAGGATGGATAACAGCGGAATATGGGATGCTGCCGCGTTCTTGTAAATCCAGGATAGACAGGGAAGCTTCGCGGGGCAAACAGAGCGGCAGGACCCAGGAGATACAGCGTCTCATAGGAAGGAGTATGCGTTCTATAGCTGAGTTAAAGAAATTAGGCGAGAGGACTATCTGGATTGACTGCGACGTAATACAAGGGGATGGCGGCACGCGTACAGCAAGCATTACAGGAAGCTTTATTGCCTTGACAGATGCGCTAATGAAATTGAAAAAAGAAAAACTGATAAATTCAATACCGCTTACAGATTATGTTGCTGCCATAAGCGTTGGAATCGTGAATGGAGAAAAATGCCTGGACTTGAATTATGAAGAAGATTCAGGCGCTGAAGTGGATATGAATATTATCATGACAGGTTCAGAAAAAATGGTTGAGGTCCAGGGCACAGCTGAGAAAAAACCTTTTTCTGCAAAAGATTTGAACGATCTTATAAGCCTTGCCAAGAGCGGCATAGACGATCTCATAGGCCTTCAGAAAAAACTGATCAAATTACCAACTGCACTAGCTTGAAGCGTGGAGCAGTTGGTACTGAGCGGCCATTGTAAAATAATTTAGCCGCGAATGTATAATGGAATTAGTAATAGCTACCAGAAATAAAGATAAGCTGAGAGAGATAAAGGCGCTTCTTAAAGGCCTTTCTGTAGAGGTGTTTTCTCTGGATTCATTTAAAGGTGTGCCAGAAGTTATTGAAGACAAGAAGACGTTTGAAGAAAACGCTGTAAAAAAAGCAGTCCAGGTCTCCAAATTTCTTAAAAAATTCGCAGTGGCAGATGATTCAGGCTTAGAGGTTGAATATTTAAATGGGGATCCAGGAGTATATTCTGCCAGGTTTTCAGGAAAAGGAGCTACTTATAAAAGTAATAATGAAAAACTCCTCGGGCTTCTAAAAAAAGTCCCTCTTGCCAAAAGAAAAGCCTGTTTTAAATGTGTAATAGCTATGGCTGATAAAGGCAGGATTATAGGAGTAGCTGAAGGGGTATGTAAAGGAAGGATATGTTTTAAATCAAAAGGAAATAACGGTTTCGGGTATGACCCGGTGTTTATGCCGAATGGTTATAAAAAGACTTTTGCGCAAATGAGCGCCTTCCAGAAAAATAAAATCAGCCACAGAAGCAAAGCCTTGGCCGAAACAAAAAATGTTATTTCAAAATATCTTTTACTTTATCTATAGTTTTTTTAACCTTGTCAAAAATATTCCCCACGCCGATAGGATTTACAGTGAATGCAGGATTTTCCATATTGCCTGTGATTTTAACACTTCCCATAAACCAGCCAGCGCTTTCCAGTAGAAGGCTGGATATCTTTGAAAGCCATGTGGATTCCAGTATCAGTTCTTTTTTTAAACGTATCTTCACAGAGGCATCTACTGTATTGTTAAATCCCAAGCTCCCTTTTATGTCCAGTATCATTTCTTTGCTTACCAGCTTAAAATTGTCAGTGTAAAAACGGCTATTTTTTATCTGGAATGAGCCGGATGTATAGGTAAAAACAACTTTTTCCAATTTTGGGATGAACAAGACTGCGGCAACGCCTTTAAATAAAGTCGCTTCCCAAAGATTAGCATTTTTTATTTCAACCCATGATTTTCCATAAATGGAATTCGTAGCCCCTATAGCGCCTTTAAGCTTGATATTTGCGTTGCATATGCCGCTCACTTCTTTTTTTACAATAGAAGACTTGGTGAAAAAATCATACACATCCATGTCTTTTATATTAGCGTTAATGGAAAAAGGCGGTATCGGATTATCCAGGTCCATGTAGCTATCCATGCGTAAAATGCCTTTATAAAAATCAGCAGATAGATGGTAAAAATAAAGTTTATCGCCTATAAGCGCTACTTCAGAGTTGATATTATTGAATTGATATTTGTTGGTTTTTATAAAAGGTGCAATAATTTTTCCGCGTATCTCTGTTTTACCTTGATTGTTTATAATACTGGACTTTGCCACGAGAAGTACCTTTGGAGAAGTAATTGTTATGTCCAGTAAATCAGTAGGGGATTCGCCTTGCTTAAGATCAAGTTTTTTGTATAACCTCAGGGTGCCATATAAGGTGCCAAGTTCTTCTATATAAGGCACATCTCTGATTCGTAATTCGATAAAAAGGTCATTTGCCTTGAAATTATAACTTCCTAAGGCGTCTATCTTGGCCTTGAAATTTTTAGTAGGCGATAACTCGCTTCGGAACCTCAGCTTTTTTTCAAATATAAGAGCGCTAATAGAGGGCTTGATCCTTAGTTCTTTAAAATGATAAAGAGGGTGTTCATTTGTTACATTCCATAGCACTAAATTTTTTATTGTGATGTTCCTTAGAGTAAAACAAGACACAGAGCCTATTTCAGTTTTTCTTTTGAGTATAACTGTAAGTTTTTCCTGCAGAATCTGCCTTCCTATGGTGCATAGGAAAATATTCAACCCAGATCCCAGTAACACTATCAAACAAACCATTACTATTAAAAAGTTTAATAGTATATTTTTCTTTCGCATAGGACATATTATATATCATATAAGGCCTGTTATTCAACCCAAATATATTGACTTTGCAGGGTATAGTTGGTAAAATTAAAAATTGCACGGGGCGTGGCTCAGTTGGCTAGAGCACCTGCTTTGGGAGCAGGGGGCCGCTGGTTCAAGTCCAGCCGCCCCGACCACGAACCACTCGCTAAGAATTAGACTTAAAAAGCTATATCGCTCGGGTTCATGGCAGGCCATAAATTACTTTTAGTTAGTTTTAAGTGGGTCCTGTACCGGAGCGACTGGTGTTGGACCAGACAGATTATAATATATACGTCCCTGTAGCTCAGTTGGATAGAGCATCTGCCTTTCAATTTTTCTGCCAAAAGCAGAAAAATTGACCCCGAGCCGCTATAATGTTTAAGTATGTGTGGCGATGGGTCAAATGGGAGCCTTCATAAGGAAAAGAACTTATGAAGTGGACGTCGTTAATTCGGTGGACATCCTGAAAAGGACTATACCGAGCTATCTGCCTTAAATATGGCGGAGAGTGTAGAGACTTTACACGACGGGGCTGAGATGCCCAAGATAAAGTCCAGCCAGCAAGCCTTAATTGGTTGTCAGAGTAATCTGATGCTGGAATGCTAAGCAGGGGGTCGCCTGTTCGAATCAGGCCAGGGACGCCACACATTTCTCTCGAAATTGGCATAGAGAGATAAAAAAGGATCTGGCTGTTTGCAATAATACAAATGTTTTCATCGTTTGAGGTTGCAAATGGTTAGGGCATTATTTTTTCTTGGGAGTTTAAGCAAACCTCAGTGTTTTAAAAATCAGCCAATCTCGTCGGAAAATAAGCCAAATTCTGCCAATATTCTATCTCCTTATCTCTAAATCCCACTATGAGCGCTTCACAGCTATTTGGTAGATATGTTGCGTTTTATTTCCATAAGCATTTTTTAATTAGACCTGTGAAGCACTTTTACTTGGAATTTTACTTTAGGATATTTCTTTTTAAATTAGAGAGGTTTTAGAGAAGAAGATTGTAACCTGGCGAGTAATTCCTGCCAGGCTTTAAGCTGCTTCTCCCAGAGAGCTTCCTTGACGACTTCTTGGATCTTCCGTTCACTTATGCGGTAAATTGCAATTTCTTCAGAAAATAATATTTCTTCCTGTATCTTTGACGCTAAATAAAGGATATCCATAATCTGCAATATTCGTCTATAAGTTAAGCCTATCCACTTCGAGATTTGTTTTACAGTAACCATATTATCTTTTTCCATAAGCTCTTGAAGTTGATGCGCCAAAATAAAATCCTGCCGAATTCTTGGTTCTTTGGTAATCTTAGTCATATAGCAGCGCTGGGATATATGGTTTACATGCTTTAAATTGACTGTAAATTCAAAACGCATAGAGTTATTCATTAGCTAACCCTTTTTGTTTATTAGGATCGAGAAGGAGGTTCAAGAATTTTATGCCTTTTTCATTTAAGGTAAGCCCAAGCTTGTCATTTCTTGCATCGTAATCCACTTGCTTAAGAATAAGTTTAAAAATTCTTCTTTTTTCTTGAGGGAAGAGAGTATCCCAGATAGGCGTATTTACAAGCAAAGCGTCCTTTAATTCTTGTTGAGTGAGCAATTTTTCTTCGAGCTGTAATTTCTTTATCCGGGCTTCGCTTAAGAGCTTTTCCTTATCTTGAAGTTTTTCCTTGAGGCGATTCAGTTCACTTTCCGAAGCCTTACTAGAGCCGGCTTTAATCTTTAAAGATTCCTTTGCCTCGCCTATCTTGTCCATAAGGCCTCGTATTTGGCTGTTTATTTCGCCCTGTTGCGCCACGTTCGATTTTATTTCATTACTAAGCTGTTTATTCAAGGATTCGACAGTTTCTTTTTGTTCTTTGGGATTATCGGCTATTTTCTTAAGGCATTCAACCACTGCATTCTCAATTGCCGGAGCACTCACCGAGCGCGTAGGACAGGTTTCATAGCCATGTTTCTGGGCATGCATGCAGACATAATAGCGATATTTGACGTTTCCTTTGGAAGTATATGTATGAAACATCACCGTATCACATGCCTTACAATGCAGGATATCCTTTAAAAGTCCGGGAGCTTTTTCGTTATTTGAAGGCTTACGTTCAATTTTATTCTCAGCCAATATGTCTTGAGCCTTATTAAAAGTATCTTCGTCGATAATTGCCTCATGCACGCCATTATAGAGTTCACCTTTATAACATACCTTGCCGGTATAAAGTATGTTCCTTATAGTAAAATGCACCTGCGTATTTTTGAACGGTATACCACCAAGTATCTTACCAGCTTTGGTTATACACCTTTTAGTCAGGGTTCCTCTTTTGTTTAATATCTTTGCGACAGTTAGAAGTGATCTTTCTTTGATATAAAGTTCAAATATCTCACGTACCAGCTTAGCTTCCTTTGGGTTAACTATCAAGCTGCGCTTATCCCCGTCAATATCATAGCCTAAAATGGGCCTACCGCCCAGCCATTTGCCTTTTTTGCGCGCTGCAGCCATTTTATCGCGGGTACGTTCACTTATGATTTCCCTTTCAAATTGGGCAAAGGAAAGCAGGATATTCAAAGTAAGCCTTCCCATGGATGTATTGGTGTTGAAAGCCTGGGTTACTGAAACAAAAGCAACGTTATTTTTCTCAAAAAACTCCAATAACTGCACAAAATCAAGCAGGGATCTGGACAGCCTATCTACTTTGTAGACTACAACACAGTCTATCTGGCCATCTTTTATGTCATTTATAAGCTTCTTGAGGGCAGGCCGATCAATATTTGCGCCTGTGAAGCCCCCGTCATCGTAACGGCTAGGCAAAATTTGCCAACCTTCAGACTTTTGGCTTTTAATGAAGTTTTCTGCAGACTCGCGCTGGGCATCCAGAGAAGTAAAGTCCTGGTCTAATCCTTCAGAGGTGGACTTTCTGGTATAAATTGCGCAGCGGATTATGGTTTTCTTAACTTTTTCTTCCATATATAGTCCTTATAAGCCAAAGAATACGTAACCGTTCCAGTGGTTTCCGGTTATATCTTTGGCAATTGCACTTAGTGACTTATAAATTTTGCCCTTATATTCAAAGCCTTTCTCTAATACCTTAACCTGGATATCATTGCCTTTATAGGTTTTAATAATAGTGCTTCCGGGGATAGGAAGGCGGTTATCTTTTAAAGAAGAGCGTTTTTGCAAATTCTGGCCAGGTTCTTCTTTTGGCCTGTATAGCTTATTATTTATGGGATCATATTTTTGGATTAAGCCTTTAAGCCTACTTTCTGCTTCTATGGATAGCCCACCGTATTCAAGTTCCTGCATCTTATGGGCAATCTGCTTCCAAAGAAATATTTTATTGTTTGTTGGCGCTTTTTTACCAGGGAAAAGTTCAGAATATTTCTTCACGAGTTCTTCAATTGGTGCATCCCGAAGTGCCATAATTTCAGTTATAAGGTCTTTCTGCATAAGGTTTCTTTCCTACTAAAGGCTCTTTAGTGAGCCTTCGGCTTATTGGTAGCAGCTCGTAATTTCTTCAAGAATTGGCTTATTTCTTCGCACTGCTTGACGATTTTCTCACCATTTTCAACTGGTATAGGCTCTTTGTTAATAACATGCGATTCAGCTATTATACTGATAATATTTAAGTCATTACGCAGGTGATGGTCTATAAGGTGCCATATAATAGGAGAAATGATTAGATGCTCTTTTTCGATAATTTCATAAATTTTCTCTTCATTATTGAGAGGATTGCACATTTCGCATCTCCTTTGTCCCTACACATATAGCCATACAATTTGAGAGATATCAAGGCAATATGGAAAGATTTTTAAAGGAGAAATAATCACAAAAGCACGCATAAAGTGCCTTAAAAAATTCTTAACTAAGTAATCCTGGCGCAATAATCTGAATAGCTGTAAGCATAGGTTTCGTCCCGAGTTAGAAGGGGTAAATTCCGGACGTAAAAAAGCAAAATCTTCGTTGACCAAATATAGCTGGCGGAGGTTTTTTGCTTTCATGGGCAGGGCTTTGTGATATAATCCACAAATATGAGAATACGGTTATGATATTCAAACAATCAAAAGGAGGAGTATACCTACCAATAAGCGCATAAAGAAAATGACTATTGAGCTTACGCAAGATCAGTACTTTTTTCTGAAAGAAAAAGTCCTTGAATTACAGAAGCAAAATAAAAGCGCAGCCATTGTTTCTACAACACTCATGCTATAAGAATTAAAATCTTTCAATACCATTGGGAAAAAGTTTTATTGAGGTTTATCCTTATTCTCGCCTTGATTGAGACGGGAGAATTTTGAGTTGGTGGCGATATTTGGCTATAGTTCGACGGTGGATAGAGATATTTTCTAGTTTTAGAAGATTTGCAATTTGTTGGTCAGTTAAGGGAGTTTCTTTATTTTCGTGATTTATTAACTCTTTTATCTTTGATTTGATTGCTTTGGATGAATAAAGCTCTCCATTTCCTTGTTTAACCCCAGAATTTAAAAAGTGCCGCAATTCAAAGATACCATCCGGAGTTTGCAGGTATTTATTATTGACAGTCCTGCTCACCGTGGATTTGTGTTTATCTACCAAATTAGCAATTTGTGATAAAGTCATAGGTTTAAGATTTTGCATTCCATTATCCAGAAAATCTTCCTGAATATAAACAATAGCTTCGACTACCTTTTGGATGGTGTCTTTCCGTTTATTTATGGCGTTAATCAAAAATTTGCTTTTCTCAAGCCTTTCTTTTAGGTACTCTTTAGTATCTTCGGTAATATCTTTTTGGTTAAGCATTCTTTTATATTTAGGATTAACCTTTAAAGAAGGTAATTCCCAATCATTAAGCATGACCTCGTACTTATCATTATTTCTCTTTAATATGGCATCTGGTATCAAACGCACAGCTCTTTCTGTATTAAAAGAACGGCCGGGTTTTGGTTCTAAATTGGCAATTTCTTTTATAGCTTCTTTGATTCTTTCTACAGGCACTTTCAACTTCTTAGCAATAAATTCAAATCTTTTCTTTTCTAGGTAATGTAGATATTTGTCTATAACCTGACTAGCCAAAGAATTTTCTTGGCCCTTTGCTTTTATTTGTAATAGTAAACATTCTCTTATATCTCTTGCGCATACGCCAACAGGATCAAAGGTTTGAATCAATGACAAAACTTTTTGGACTTGCAATGGTGCTGCTTGGGCAGATTCAGCTATTTCTTCGATAGAAGCCCTTAGATATCCATCATCATCGATATTGTCTATAATAAACTGCCCGATTTTACGCCCATCCCCACTATCAGCAAGTAAATGCAATTGCCTTAAGAGATGTTGTTGAAGGTTAACAGTATAAGTTATAAGACTTTCTCTGTAATCTTGTTTTTCTGCGTCAGATTTATGACTATTATCATTCAAATCAGATCCATCTTCCTTAAGAGGCGCATCCATATTCTCTGCCTCTAATAAAGGATTTTCCTCAACCTGCTGTTTTACATATTCCTGAAGTTTAACTAAAGGCATCTGTAAGAGGCTCATCGCCAATCTTATTTGGGGAGTTAATCTTAATTTATAAGTAAGTTTATTGGCGGGTTTTAATTCTAATTGCATATTTTATTTTCCCAATTGTTTGAAAGACGCACACAATATTATATATGAATTCATTGATTTGGCAAGCAACATTTTAGGTCAATCTGATAAAAAACTTGAATTATCTGAATTAGGTAGTATAATATAAACTGTAATCCTGCTACGGTTCTTTTTTTATAGAGGACTTTTTGTCCGGCATCCAATGCTGAGTGCTTACTCGACCAAAAGTTGGGTAGGCGAAGGCAGCATTGGATGCTTCCGTAGCAGGATTGCTGAAAATGTCGTAAGTCCTTTGCCTGCCCTTTTTTATTTTTAGGGCAGTAAAAAGGGGTCCTGAAAAAATAAGGGAGAGAAATGTGATCCTGTAAAATAGTTTGCTGACTTTCACATTTGCTCATTGACAAAAAAGCAGAGCTTAGTAACCTTATGTTGTTAGAACCAACTAGCAACATAACCGGGCCACAAGGCCCATGGAGGTTACATGG
>Ga0247841_10000559_pt1 | contig 95304 bp, 73 predicted proteins | sample LaCruzMarch2015__2_FD_192410 | JGI IMG/M metagenome (GOLD analysis project Ga0247841, IMG submission 192410) | Freshwater microbial communities from meromictic Lake La Cruz, Castile-La Mancha, Spain - LaCruzMarch2015_18m | ecosystem: Environmental > Aquatic > Freshwater > Lake | place: Spain...
CGTATCCTAAAGTTCATGGGATGCCTCCTATAGATGAGTTTATTTAGTATTTCACTTACACTATAGAATAACGCATCCATATATTTTTTCAACCTTTTTTTCTAATTCTTTTTCTGAAAGTCTATATAATTGCCGCTACGGCTATAACTATGGATCTAGAATTGTATTCTAGGAATATGAGACATTTCAGCATAATCGAAAAACTAAAAGTATTGAAGCCATATTGAGGTACAAATACTAATAAATGAAAAATGCATTGACATTTGACGTCGAGGACTGGTATCAATCAACGTATAATAAAAACGCACAGGTAAGAAACGTTGTTATTGAACAAACATCAAAAGTTCTTGATATACTCAATGATGCAGAGGTACGTGCTACCTTTTTCATTCAGGGATTTATTGCAGAATTATTTCCGCAGATTGTTAGAGAAATTTACAAACTCGGTCACGAAATAGGTACGCATGGTTATGCTCACGAATTTATTTTTAATCAGACTCATTCAGCATTTGCAGACGATCTCTATACATCCATAAAATTACTGGAAGACTTAATCGGAGAAAAGGTTATCGGTTACAGGGCGCCAGATTTTTCTGTTACTGAACAATCACTGTGGGCGCTGGATATTCTTGAGCAAAGGGGTATTTTATATGATTCCAGCATATTTCCCATAAAAAATAAAAGGTATGGCATCCCAAATTTCAAAAGACATTTTCATTATGTAGATGAAAATTTACAAAGATTAATAGAGTTTCCTCTCTCTACTATCAGGATACTTGGCAAAAATCTACCCATAAGCGGAGGGGGATACTTCAGGTTATTACCATATACCATAATCAAATCAGCATTGAAACGTATAAACACCGAAGGGATGCCGGCAATGGTATATATGCACCCTTACGAGTTTGATCCTTATGATATATCTTCAATACCTAGAATAAATAATGGTTTATCAGACAATTTATTTCGATTTATGCAGAATATGAACAGAAAGAAATCCGAAATGAAACTAAGGAAACTACTGAGAGATTTTAATTTCTCCACGGTCAAGGAGGTACTGAACCTTGACAGATGAACAAAAAGTAAAAAATCACTTTGAAAAATCTATCGCTGACTTTGATCTCATCTACGTTGACGAAAAAAGCTGGTTTAGAAAATTCCTTGATAGACGCCTCAGATACGACAATTACGAAAGATACGAACTAACTCTTCAAGAGTGCGCAGATATAAATGGTAAAAGAGTTCTGGATATTGGATGCGGATCAGGTCGGTATAGCGTTGATCTGGCAAAATTAGGGGCAGGTTGTGTCGTAGGAATTGACTTTGCCCAAAGTGCTATTGATATAGCGTCTAAACTGGCAAAAAATGACGGCGTATCTAATGTATGTTCATTCATTTCTGCGGATTTCAAGGATTGCAAATTTGATGATCCATTTCACATAAGTCTTGCAATTGGCGTCATGGATTACGTATCTGATCCAGTAGACTTGATCTTAAAGATGCGAGAAACAACTACGGAAAAGCTAATAATGAGTTTCCCAAGTAAGTCAACGTATAGGATGGCTATCAGAAAAACAAGATATTGGCTTAAAGGATGCCCGTTATTTTTCTATAACAGAGATGATATTCAGCGAATATTTGCGAAAGTCGGGATTCAAGATTACACAATCACAAAGTTAAGCGGTTGCGATAACTCTGGGGATTTTTTTGTCATTGCGAGATTAGTGTAAAATGGATAATGTCAAACAAGAATGGCAAAGAACTCAACTTCATTGGGACGATAAATCTACGATCCAGAGCCACAACGTCCCAAAATCAGTGATATTAAACTGGCGCAAGATCAACCGTATTTTGCAATATTTATGCTATGACAAGGGAAATAATCTAGTTATAGTTGACGTTGGATGCGGTTCTGGTAAGTTCTATCAAGGTCTTGAGCAAATTGTGGATTGCTATATTGGAATTGATCCATCAGACAAAATGCTGTCTTATGCCATAAAAGATGGAAAACAATTCTTCATCAGAGGTATAGGAGAAAATCTGCCCTTAAACACAGGGATTGCAGATGTTGTTTTTTTAAAAAGCGTCCTTGATCAATGCTATTCTCCGGGTCAGGTAATATCGGAGTCAAAAAGAATTCTTAAAGATAATGGCTGGATAATTATAAGTTTGAGCAATCGAGATTCTTACTATTCTTTTATCCGAAAGATTTATAATCGCCTGCGCGGTCATGAAGGTGAACACGTTTTTGAATCAAGCCAGCTTTTTTACTTTGACCCATCAGAAGTGGGAGATATGTTGAAGAAGGAGAATTTAAGGATTGTCAAAAGTATTTCGCTTGGATATTTTGTATTTCCGAGATTCATCCAATGGATTATACCAAGTCGAATATTTCTTACTTTGATTGATTTTGCAGACAAGATCGGATCAACTATCCTGCCAAAACGGGGCGGTGCGTTTATCATCATTGGACAGAAATAGTGATCAGTAATCAGTGATGAGTTTGTTATTAATATGCCTTATTTTCAAAGTTGATCAAATTTCTTGCTTTATTTGATAAATATGTGCTAAAATAAGATAGATTTAAATTAATATGAAACGACCTGATAATAATAACTGATAGCAGGATGTGTTCGGTGTTAAAATTATGAAGATTCTCTATCTAAGTCTAAGATTTCCCTATCCACCTTTTAGCGGTGATAAGATCAGGACTTATAACGTTATCAAACATCTTAGCCGTAGGCATTCCATTTCTTTTGTTTCTTTTGCTCAGTCTCCTGATGATAGTAAAAATATAGATAAGCTTCGGGATTTTTGTGAATATGTCGAAACAGTCAAATTTAATAAAACAATGGCTTATAGCAACTGTATTTTACATTCGTTTTCGGAGAAGCCATTTCAGGTTGCTTATTGGCATTCCAATGATATGCAAGGGTGTATTGATAAGCTGATGAAAAAGGACGGATTTGACCTCGTTCACGTTCAGTTCTTTCGCATGGCTCAATATATAATAAAGTATAATGATAAACCGAAATTATTGGATTCAGGGGATTCTTTCTGGCTGAACCTTAGCAGACGTTCAAAGCTTGACAGAAGCATAGTATGGCCACTGCTAAAACTTGAAGCCAGCAAGGTCAAGCTATATGAAACTCAGATAGCCAGATGGTTTGATCACGTAACTATGGTTTCTTCAACGGATATGGATTGCTTGCTCTCTCATGACAGTGAACTCTCAGTGTCAGTGATACCTATGGGTGTAGACCTTGATTATTATCAGTCTGGTTCCAGCGAATACGGGATAAATCTGCTTTTCACTGGAACGATAAGGTATTTTCCTAACAAGGATGCTGTTTTATATTTTTATAATGAAATATTTCCTCTAGTTAAAAAAGTGATACCTGAAGTAAAGTTTTACGTTGTGGGAAATCAACCGCCAAAAAACGTTATTAAACTTGCCTCAAGTGGTGATGTGATTGTTACAGGACGTGTTGAGGACGTAAGACCATATTTTGACAAATCAGCCGTTTTTGTTTGTCCGCTTCGTTCGGGCTCGGGTATGCAGGCGAAGATTCTCGAAGCTATGGCTATGGGTGTTCCAGTGGTGACGACTTCACTTGGATTTGAAGCACTTGATGCTGTTGCTGGAAGGGATATATTGGTTGCTGATGATCCAAAGCGTTTTGCAGAAGAGGTAATTCGGCTAGTCAAAGACAGAGATTTACGACAGTATATTGCACAAAACGCCAGAAAACTGGTGGAAGAAAAGTATGATTGGTCATCCATTGTTGAGCGTCTGGATGCGGTCTACGAAAGTATTAAACTGCATCATTGCTGAATATATTATGGAGTGGAAATGACGAAAAAGACATTGTTTCAGAGTGCTAGTTGGGTACTTTTGGATATTATTCTCGTTAATTTTGCTACGTATATGGCTTATGTTATTCGAGGATTTTTGTACTCAGATGACCAGTGGAAAACATTGATGATGACTGAATATCGTGAGATGTTCTGGCTAATTCTTCTGGTCGTTACGGTTATTCGTATAGGAACATTCTTTGCTTTTAAGCTATATAAACCAGTGTGGAAGTATGCAAGCGTTAATGAATTTTTGAATATTGTTAAGGCAGTAACTTTGGGTTCAGCTATTTTTATTGTGGCAATGTTTGTTTCACGTCAGATATTTTATTCAAGAGGTGTTATATCTATTGATTGGGCTTTAAATCTAATCTTTATTGGCGTTACAAAATTCTCCAGCCGAATATTCGCTGAGTATCGGCTTTCTTCTAAGACGCCTGAGACGAAAGTTCTTATCGTTGGCGCAGGTTCCACAGGTCAGAGCGCTTTACGAGAAATGCGAGACAACAAAGACAAACGCTATCGCCCAGTTGGTTTCGTAGATGATGATCCTGAGAAATTGGGCAAAAGCATTCATGGTGTTAACGTGCTTGGCGCAAGCAAAGATATATCATCTATCATCTGTCAGTCTCATGCCAACGAAGTATTGATTGCGATCAATTCCCTTCCTGAAAGCAAAATGAAAGAAATATCATCATTATCGGATGTAAGCGGAGTGAACATTAGTGTTTTTCCGGGAATCCGTCCTATGACGTCCATGCACATCGGTCCAGAGAAAATACTCGTCATCGGCGGGGCTGGATATATCGGTTCGGTTATGGTCAGAAAAATGCTTCAACAAGGTTACAGAGTCAAGGTGCTTGATTCTCTGCTCTATGGCGGGCAATCCTTGAGCGAACTCTACAATAACCCAAATTTCGAGTTGATTGTCGGTGATTTTAGGCACGTTGAGACTATGGTTCACGCCGTAAAGGGTGTTGATGCGATAGTTCATCTTGGTGGCATCGTGGGAGACCCTGCCTGTCAGCTTGATCCTGAATTCGCAATAGAAGTAAATTCAGCCGCCACAAAGATGATCAAAAACGTGTGTGCTGGATTCGGTATAAAGCGATTTCTATTTGCCTCAACTTGCAGTGTATACGGCGCAAGTGACGGTATGTTGGATGAAAGCTCAGAATTGAATCCTCTCTCAGTCTATGCAACGTCAAAGGTATATTCTGAACGTGCCTTGCTGGAAAGTAATGGCAATTTATCCCCTACCGTTTTTCGTATGGCTACCGTTTTTGGTATCTCTTACAGACCAAGATTTGATCTGGTCATAAACCTTTTGACTGCAAAGGCGGCAGAGGGTGAATTGATAACCATATTCGGCGGTTATCAATGGCGTCCATTTGTCCACGTTAATGATGTTGCAAAGGCTTTTATAAAGTGTCTGGAATCTCCATTGGAAAAAGTAAATCATCAGATATTCAATGTCGGTGATAACTCTCTCAACTGCCAGATAGCTGAAATAGGGAAAATCATATCCGAAATAATGCCCGGAACGAGTATTGACAGGCAAAAAGACATGACCGATGAACGTAATTACCGTGTATCTTTTGACAAGATCAGGAATACTCTCGACTACACCTGTGACAAAACCATCCAGGACGGTATAATGGAGATAAAAGACGCAATCATATCTGGCAAGATTGGGAACTATCGTGACGCACAATACAGCAACTACCTTTGGCTTGAAAAACAAAGAGAAAAAAGAGAGATATTATTCACAAATTCACATTATGAATAACAAATTAAAGATTGGAAGATTTTAGAATTTCAATCTTTAATATGAGTTTTTCAGTTAGCTAAGGAATAGTCATAATTCATGAAAAAACACGGAGACACGGAGGCACGGAGAGGAAAAGTGAGGGCGGAAAGATTTGAAGATTTAAAGATTTAAAGATTGGAAGATTGAAACTAGGTAAAGTAATCTTCAAATCTTTAAATCTTCAAATCTTTAATCTTAGAATTTTAGAATCGTATTCATCCTTCATAATTTCTAAGTTCTCTCCGTGCCTCTGTGTCTCCGTGTTTAACTTCTTTTTATTTCTATAAATGATCTTTCAATCTTGGAATCTATCATGCTCAAACGTTTTTTTGATATTCTGGCATCTCTAATAGCTTTTATTTTACTCTCACCCCTTTTTTTAATCATAACTGTTATCATTAAATTAACTTCACCAGGTCCGGTATTTTACAAAGGTAAAAGGGTCGGGAAAAGCGGAGAGATATTCTTTATGCACAAATTCCGCAGTATGATCGCAAATGCGGATAAGATTGGAAGTGATCTCACCAAATACGGAGATAATCGTATTACAGGGATCGGAAAATTTCTGCGAAAGACGAAGATTGATGAACTGCCAAATCTTATAGACGTTCTCAAGGGTGACATGAGCATTGTAGGTCCAAGACCAGAATCGCCATCATATACCCAATATTATGATGAGCGACAGAAAAAATCGCTACAAGTCAGACCGGGTGTTACCGGGTTGGCACAGTTGCAGAATCGCCGTGAGGAACTAAAACTGAAGGATCAGCCTGACCCTGACGCATATTACATCCATGAGTTAATGCCGAAAAAGCTAGAGATTGATATCTACTACGTTGAAAACAGGAATTTTATGCTTGATCTCAAGATCATCATAAAAACGTTTTTACCTATCAGAGAGAAGGAATAATATATGCCGAAGACTATTCTTTTCACCGATTTGCGTAATATCCGATGCGGAGACCTTGAATGGCTTTCTTCAGAGGGGAATAGATTTCCACTTATCAAACCACCAGAACCACAAATTGAAGTATACGCAAGAACTGGCATTATGCCTCATGGGATCAGGATAATTGCTCAGAAAGCGAACAAAACCGAACCACTCAGTAAAGGTATTGGTAGAGTGATTTATGATGGTGGAATGTATCGTTCATGGTCATTAAAAGCGAACTACCAACCCAGGCAGAATCTTGGAGCGTATTCAACATCAGACCCATTGTCTATATCAATAGGTCATGCTGAATCCAAAGATGGCTTTGAGTGGAGCGAACAAAATCATTGTGTAATTGAAGTTCCCGGGCAAACAAGCTTTGATGGATTCGCCTTTTTCATAGACCCGAAAGGTTCACCAGAGGAACGTTACAAAGCAGTATATACAGCACACCCACCAAAGTCAGAATGGCAGGCACTTGCCGAAAAGATTGAGAAAATCCATCCACGACACAAAGATTGGCGTATGAGTATTAAAAATATCTACTGCATGTATGGCATAGTTTCACCCGATGGCATCAACTGGGCGCCGATACCTGAACCCTTGATGATACACATGAGTGATACGGATACGACAGTCTATTATGATCGCTGGCTTGATAGGTATGTTATGTATACACGTCTTTACTGGCATGAGCGCAGGTTGGTTGGTCGTGCTGAAGCAGAGGATTTTCGCAATTGGGGTCCAGTAGAGCCTTTACTTTGGCCCGGATTAGACTGGGCGTTTACGGATGATATTTATACAAATGGCAGAACAGAATATCCTGATCTCCCCGAATATCACCTGATGTTCCCTATGGTATATCACCGTTATAATCAGACCTCTGAAATTTACCTGTTCTCTAGTGAGGATGGTATATGCTGGAATCAGGTTCCGGGAAGTCCTGTAATTTCTCCGGAATTACCGGGCGAGTGGGACAGTGAATTTATTGTCGCTGGTAAAGATTTGGTTCCTTTAGGAAATGACCGAATTGGAATACCCTATCACGGAACATCTTTTCCTCATAAGTATCCCCGCTGGGAAGGTGTGCTTTCAGCAGGAAAAACTGCATGGGCATGGTGGCAGAAGGGAAGGCTTTGCGCAATAGTCGCAGATGAAGAAGGTGAATTCGTCACTTTTCCATTGGTTTGCGAAGGATGTGAACTCAGGATAAATGCCCGTACACGCAATGCAGGTATGATAAAAGTCGGATTACTCGGTGTACCCGGTCACTCCGTTGATGATTGTGACCCAATCGTTGGTGATAACCTTGCTCATTCAGTCCACTGGAAAGGTCAATCTGACATCACCGTTAAAGATGGTGAACGCATAATGCTACATTTCAAACTCCGTAATGCAGAGCTTTTTGCTGTCGAGTGGGTATAGAAATAAAAAAGTGGAAATGGAAAGAATAACTAAATGCCTCCAAAGCCTAATCGCGTTGCACGATTGGAATCTAGTAAAAGAATTGTGCGAAATTTTGAGAATTACAATATGAAGAAAGCTGGTGATTTTTTTGCCAAAATGTTGGACTTGTGGTGCGCATGTACAATATCCTGCATTTACTTGCCCATCCTGCCAGTTGAGCAACTGCAAACTTTACGGGAGAGGTCTCTGGTAAATTAGACAATCTAGTAAATATTCAGCAACGAGGTTTTGAGACATTATCAGAGAAATTATCAGATATAGCATCAATACTTGAATGGGGATTTGATGAATTAATATGGCAAATTGAGCAACAAACAAAGGTTCTCAAAAGCATAGATGAAACTCTTAAGACGCCAAGTCAGACCTAAGCTAAAGAATGGCGGGAAATGGCAGAAAAGTTGAGAAATAGAGGAGTTTATGACGAATCTGAAAAATTCTTTATAAAATCCGTTTAAGCGTATTTTTCTGTTATTTCCTTTGCAATTGACGCCCATTCTTTAAGCCTCTGATTGTTGCCATTGAGTGTTTGCAATTCTCTTAATACAATCTGGACATAACAATCTTTCACTATTTTCACGCCTTCCTCAAGGTGCTTTCGTATCGAGTATAAGTCATTAAAAACAACGTCAGTCGCCTTCTGGCGCCACATGATCGTATATTTATTACCGACAGCTTCTGCCACTTTCGCTAAGTCTGTCCATGCAGATGAAACGAATATCCGTAAATTTGGTATACTTAATACGCCATCAAGCTTGCGTGTCAGGTTTTCACAACATCCGTAACTCGTAAGCCAGAACTTTTCGAGAATAGGTATTTGATATGACAACAGAAATTCTTCCCACATGGCAGGCGATATTTCCTGAAATTCTTGACTTTCTGTATGTCCCCAAAGATCATTTAGTTTGATATTTTTAGCATCTTTTCTAGGTGCGTCACTGCAATACATTGCGCCGGTATTATTGAGCGTAAGTAATCCAGAATCCTCATAAGTCTTGTAAACTCCTAAAATTCCCTCTTGCAGATGTTTCATTAAGCGATGTACGAGATCAGGTCTGTCAGCCATATCATACATCAGTTGATCAAGCCCTCTGAGTTCCGATGCCATTCCACCAAGACCGGGATGCAATGGTAAACTGCAAGTCAAACGCACTTCCATAACATCACCGAAAAACTCCTGCATTTGAGTTAGTGATTTGTTTGTTTTTTCTTCATTGTAAGTATATTCAGGAAGCATCAGTTTGTCAAAATCAGCTTCTGTTTTCAATGGAGGATCGAATTTATACGCACCACCTGGAGTATTTGATGATATATGTCTGATAGGTATACCCCATAGATGAGGAGTGTGCTGATCAAAGACTGCGCCTACACTCCAATATGGCTCAATAGGATCGTCGTCACCGATTTCGTGTTTTATCAGGTTCATCTTGAGAGTATATTCTACGCTTCGGCATAGAGGATCAGTGCAAGTCAAGTCATCATTTGTAAGCAACTCCCCCCATGCGCCAACAGGTCTGCAATAAACGGGGAAGCGATCAGGCTTACGTAAAGCATTAACATCATGCCATCTCTTACGACGAGCTTCGTATTCATCACTCGTTGCCAACTCAACGACTTGTCTGGCTAATGTCCGAACTGTCTCTCTCTGCTGTTCAAAAGTCATCTTAGACATCTCCCTTTGTTGAATCAAAACACGGAGACACAGAGAAAGGGATGAAGGCGGAAGGATGATGGATGAAAAAGAAGAAACGAGTATTACAAATTCATCCTTTCTCATTCCTCTCCGTGCCTCAGTGTCTCCGTGTTTATTTATTATTTTTAGTCATACCTCGATTAAATTGATAACCACTTCTTTTTGAGTTTACAGATTATAGTATATGCGGGATCGTATACATTACCAATATCGTATTTAACACACTGACCAAGTAAGACGCCGACTGCTTTATCCCCTAATTTATAATCTTCTTTGAGCCATTTTATCATTTCAGTTGTAGCTTGCTGGAGAGCTTGCTCCAGAGGTTTTGCGTTACCCGCTGTCATGATGTATTCATCATTCTCTGCTCTTGGGCAGTTTATACTCTTTTTTATCACTCTCACTGTAAATTGGACGTCAAATGATGATTCAATACCCATTCCCGTTATCTCGCCATCACCTTGCACTGCGTGACCATCTCCAAGAAAGAATAATGCGCCTTTTACAAAGACTGGAAAATAAACTGTCACACCAGCACCAAAGCCATTATAATCCATATTTCCGCCATGATTAGCCGCTGTTGTAGCCGCTATACCTTGATTCATCATTGGTGCAACACCGAAACATCCCAGCATCGGTGATAGTGGTAGTTTATAATGACCAAGCTCTGGGTCAGGATTGATTAAAGTTGCAATTCCTTTATCAATGTCAAGTTCCCACTCATATATGATCTTTTCAAAAGGCATTTTTGCTATGTATTCAGGATCAACTACGTTTGGAGCAACTTTCACTGATGCACGTCCTATTTTACGGTTGGGAAACATTTTGTCAAAATGAACAGCAAGAGTATCACCGGGTTCTGCACCTTCTATGTAAAACGGACCCGTCTGTGGATTGATGCCATCCGCAACCCTAACGTCATTAGCATTATGACCAGCGTTATCTACTGTTGATGTTATAACTGTGTCCCCATCAGCTATTCTTAATACTGGCTCGAATTGCCCTAATACAGCGTGATAAACTTCGGGATGATGTTTATGTATTGCCATAATTTAAACTCCTATTATGAAATAAAGTTATAGTGTTTGATTATCTATATCTTACTGATTGTCAGTGTTACAATGTATTCAGAAGTTTCAATCTTGTGAGTGCTTATTGGATATGGATTGACTTCTATCACTTTTACAAGGTAATCGCCGACATTTTTAACTGCCCGATCAGGATTACCTGCCCCAAGTGTTAAAGTTACGTCTCCAAGATTTTTACCATTCTTTGTGACATTAACTAAAACACTAACCTGACCAGCCCATATACACACTACATCAGAAGCACATCTTGAATCATCTGTCACTTTCAGTAATGTCACTTTGATATCTTCTGATTTTAAGGCTGTCGTTTGATCAACTTTGAGTTTGAATTGACTCCCCAACGCTGGCAAAGAAGAATCATCAATGGTAATATCAAGACATCCAATAGAAACGCCGATTAACAAAACTAGACTTATAAAAAACAATACTCTTGTCATAAAATTTCCTTCAAAGTATGGTGTATATTGCTCTTGGATTATTTCGTCATAATATTGGATTTTCTCCATCATCTTAACGATTTTATTTCCCCAAAGTTGATATGGTTCTATTATGTGGTTTTATTCCAGTTTTTCCCAATGTACTGAATCTATATGAAGTCGTTTTCCTTCAACTGCTGATTGTCTTGCACCAAATATCATTGCAAGCGAAGGAAGGTTATTGCGACCACTGAAACCTGGTTCTGGTCCACCTTCGATCCATGCTTTTGTCTCACGGAAAATCTCTACATTATGTTGTGCGAGATTTAGCTGGTACTCCTCACGGGTGCCAACGTCAACTGGTTCTCCATTTACACGGACATCGCCGTTATGTATTGTTATCCAGCCGTTTTCTGCTTCAATACGCCAATCACACCACCAATCGCTATAGGGCTGACTTTTCCCTGTCCACGTAGCGCAGTAACTCAACATAATTTCATTTTCCATTTCAAAAACAGCACTACAGGAATCGTTGGATTTCTTGGTATTCCAGAGGTCCTTCCATGTTTGAGCTATAACAGTTTTAGCATCTGTACCCAAGATCATCCGTGCAAAATCGAGGTGGTGAATACTTCCTTCCATCAGCATAAAATCAGGCTGTTCAAGCCTCCATGAGTGTGATAATCCCACTGTGGAATGCCATTCCAGATAGACACTACTTATACGTCCAAACTGTCTGTTTTGTATTATATCTGCAAGTTTACGGATGATTACAGAATATCGCAATTGTTGTGCGACCGCTATTTTAGCACTATGCGCTTCTGCTAATCCAACCATTTCCAAAGCCTGACGCATATTTACGCACATCGGCTTACAGAAGATGATATTACGTCCAGCAGGAAGTCCACGCTTTGCGTTATCATAATGGAGAAAATGAGGCGTGCTATCCAGAATTAGATCAGCTTCTATTTCTTCCCACGGGTATGTCAGGTTGGAGAAACGTCTTTCCTCTGGAACGCTAAATCTTTCACCAGCTTCTTTAAGGGCAGATGCGTTACTGTCCACGAGTGCAACGACCTGAGTATCAAATCGTCCATCAAGACTTGGACGCCAATTAGTACCAAATCCACCTGCGCCTAGCATGACAACTTTCATACTCATCTAAGACTCCTTTTTTTCTAAATATACCGCTTCACGCAACCCTTTTAGGTAACCAATAGCGAATAGACGACCAATTGAAGAATAACTCGGATTTTGGTTGCTGTCACCTTCCATTGTCGGAACGTGATCAGGTCTGCACACGCCCTCAAAGCCAATATCACGATATGCTTTCATACATTCCAGCATATTAGTCTGTCCATCATCATGAAACGTCTCAACGAAATTCTCAGGCGTGCCTTTTACGTCACGGAAATGCACAAAGAAGATTTTTTCTCCGAAATGACGAATGACGGAAGGTAGATCATCAGTCATCAGGGCAAAGTTCCCCTGACAAAGCGTGATTCCATTAACCGGACTTGGATAAAAGTCTAAAAGCTTTTGATAATTTTCGATACTGCGCATTATACGGCTGATACCTCGTATCGGTGAAAGCGGCGGATCATCCGGGTGCATTGCCAGCTTTACGTTAGATTCTTCTGCAACTGGTACGACACGATCAAGGAAGTATTTTAGGTTGTCCCATAGCTGTTCATCGGTAACGATACCGTATTCAGTCAATGGCTGATTACGCATCTGCTCGTAGTCAAATCCAGTCGCTAAAGCCCCGCCTCGTGATGGTACAGTGGTTGAAGTTCGCAGCCAATTAAAAACTGCCATCCATTCATAACACCATACTGAAATTCCAAGTTTACCCATGTTTCGTACCAGATCGCAGGCGGTTTCAATTTCTTCATCACGTCCCGGTAAGCCAAGCTTTGCCTTATTCAAAGGAGGACGGCTTTCCAGCACGTCGAAAATGAATCCCGCATCCTCATATCCTTTTTTTAAGTCACGAAGCGAGTTGCAACCCCAGGGCAAATCATCCTTGCCTACATTTAACCCCTTACTATAATCCATGCCACCAACAACATGATCAACCCCGCACTGCTTGACCATCTTTTGCAGTGATATATCTTTCGGTGAGAATACTTCGGCTATCTTTATCATTTTTTTACCTCCAAAACATTAGTGTGATGTGTGAGAATATGAGCGTTTTGACAGTTTAATAAGTTTAAATATTCATGCCCAAAAAACTCATGAAGAGCAAAATATTTAATACTGTTACGACAGCGCCTATAATACATAAAAAGATCAAAGTTGATTTCTTATTTTTGTATATTCCCATAACCTTTTCTGATGATGTAAGGTAAATCTGTAGAAAGATAGTTATGGGTAACTGTATACTAAGAATCATCTGAGATATTATAAGACCCCTAAAAGGGTTTGTTATGAAAAAGATAATTACACAACTAAATAAAAGAGAGATGGCTACACCTATACGAGAGTGATTGTCTTTGATATTGTATGGTTCTTTATAGAATCCCGCAAAGATTGATCCTGCTGCCATTCCAGAAGTAGTTGTTGATGCTAAACCTGAGAATAGAAGCGAGATCGCAAAAACTATGGCGGCATTGTTACCTAGCAAAGGCTCCAGTAAACTCTTTGCCTGTGGAAGCTCTGTGACTCCAATTCCTGCCTTAAAGAAGGTTGTTACAGCAAGAATGATTATCGCACTGTTAATTGCCCACCCCACAATCATTGAGGATATTGTATCCAGAAACTCATAATTTAATTGTCTCTTTTTTATTTCCTCGTCTTCAAGATTCCACTGTCTGCTTTGAATTATCTCAGAATGAAGGAAAAGGTTATGTGGCATTACAACCGCACCAAGCACACTCATTATTATCGGTAACGAGCCTTTTGGTATTGATGGCTTCACCCACCCAACTAAAGCGGAACCCCATTCAATATTTACCAAAGTTAATTCGTAAATAAAAGATAACCCTATTATAGCGACAAATGCGATTATCCATCGCTCAATCAGCTTGTAAGTATTTGTATATAACAATATAAATACAAATATCATCACAAGAACAGCACCAATTCTAATCGGCACATCAAAAAGCATGTTAAGTGCGATTGCTCCTCCGAGAATCTCTGCAAGTGAGGTTGATATAGAGGCTATCATAGCTGAACCTAAAATCAGTACAGAATACTTTTTTTTAACATAGATTATTGTTGCTTCCGAAAGACATAAACCTGTTGCTATCCCAAGATGCGCAACATTATGCTGTAATATGATGAGCATGATTGTTGATAGTGTCACCATCCAAAGAAGTATATACCCATATTTAGCTCCAGCCGCAAGGTTTGACGCCCAGTTGCCCGGGTCAATAAAACCTATCGTCACCAACAGACCCGGTCCGATGAATTTTAATATCTCTAACCCGCCAAATCTCGGAGAATGTTTCCCAATTCTAACATCATTTATAAATTCTTTCATTCCCATTATATAAATTCCTTGTTATACCATCAGAGCAAAAATAGCAGAATAATTTCTAATTTCTCTCCGTGTCTCCGTGTTTTTATGAATTATATTATTTCTTTGTGGACGTCTGACCTTAATTTTGAACCATGCCTAAATTTGTGGCTAAAACTTCTTCCGTATATATAAATCCCCTTTCCCTGTTGGTACAAAGTTAGTTGTTATATAATCTTGCGTATTTTTTGGTAAAGACTTCATATCTCCGTCGTAAATTACTATTTTTGTATTCCGCTCCTCCGCGCTTTTGATGAGATCATCCGTAAGCTCTTTCTCGTTGAGCATAGCTCGCATCTCTGAATGCAGAAAGAAGTAATAATAAGCATGTGGACGCAGAAAACCATATCCCGACCACCCATCCAATACAGCTTCAGAAGAATCAGTATTTGCCATTATGTACTGGATACTCGCAAGTTGCCCATCATTCTTCTGCGAAAATTGTGTTATCATCTGATCCAGAGGATGAATTATTATGCCAATAGATATAAGCATAAAGGCATACTTACGCTTACCAAATATAAAGGTCAGCACAGCAGATATGATGAATGGTATCCAGATGATTAAGTAGAGAATATTCGGTTTCAGATGAAGGAATTTTAAAAGATTATTGAGATTCGGCAAGGCGGGTTTACTCATGTTTAAAAAGAATATAAGATTAGCAATTACAAGCCCTAAAATTATCCCCGCAAAAAAGAATGAGAAGACTGTTTTACGATTAACTTCAATTTGACGGAAATCGAATTCTATACATTTTATAATAATAAAACCTGAGTATATTGCCAGAAGTGGAATAAACATTTGATAATACTGCCTGTATGGGACAGGAAGTATGAATAGACCAACCAAAACTGATATCGTACAAAAGATTGGAACAAAACTGCCTTTTGTTATTTCCTCTCGTCGCTTCATCCAGAAAATGTTTACAAGCAACCCTGCAAGTCCCATCACGGGGAAGAATGGATTTTGCTGAAACATCTGCTTTATATACCCAATCGGTGAGAACCTTAATTTCCAGTGAGAATTCATTATAAAATTGCAGTTGATGAAATCCCATAATGCACCATGAGCGAGGAAGAAAACACAAGTTAATATAACAGGAGTCGCTATTCCTATCAAAAAAGCCAATGTAAGCCTTAAATGTTGTCTCCATGCGATACCAATACGGCGATCAATGAATGGATATGCTAATGCGATGAAGATTCCTGGCAATCCGAACATACTCTTTTGTGTAAACATGAGCGCAGTTCCCATTGACAATCCAGATAGTAAGTACCATTTCCATGATGTTTTATTGTGTAAGCCTTTTATCATAAAGATCATAGAAGCCAACCAGAATGTAACTGCACCAAGATCGGGTCTTATTTCGATGGTCTTTTCGAGGAAAATCAGGACGTAGCTGAGAAATAATGTCGCAAATAGACCTGCATCAACCCCATATAACTGCTTTGCCAAAATAAAAGTAAGGCACAGGATCACCGCAGTAAATACAAGCATCAGGCTTCGGGCAACGAAAAGTATATTTATATTCTCGCCCACGATTGGATAAAGTCCTGACAGGATGAAATGCAGGAACGGGGTGTGATGATCGAAGTAATCACGGTAAGGTACTTCCCCATAGTATATCTGACGCGCGCCGTGAAGGTGCTGGAATTCGTCAGGGTCAAATGACCTAATCTGTAAAATAGGGATTCTCAGGAAAAAAGCTATTAGTATGAAAACTATAATAATTACTCGATATGGACGAAAAATCTCTTTGATATGGTTAATGTGTAACATATTTTTTAGGTTTTAGTTTAAGGTAATAGTGGTTGAATATTAGAATTTTACCTCTGGAGCTTTCTTTTCCTCATCATTATCAAGCTCGAAGTACGTTTCTTTAGCAAAGCTATAAATTCCGGCAATTATATTTGCAGGGAATACTTCCTGTTTAATATTATAATCTCTTACACAGCCGTTATAATAGCGTCTTGCAGATTCTAGCTTGTTTTCGGTATCAGTCAATTCCTCTTGTAAGTCAGTGAAATTCTGATCAGCCTTTAATTGCGGATAATTTTCAACCACTGCAAATAGAGATTTCAACGCTTCTGTAACATCTTTTTCAGTACTTGCCACAACCTTGTGATCGCCTACTTGAATTGCATTAGCACGAGCTTGAGTAACTTTTTCAAAAACGTCTTTTTCGTGTGTAGTATAACCCTTCACCACGTTTACCAAGTTGGGTATAAGGTCATAACGACGTTTCAGTTGTACATCAATGTCGTACCATGCTTCCAGAGTGCGATTCTTTAGCCTTACTAGACTATTGTGAGTAAAAATATAATAAAACCCTAAAATTACAAAAATTCCAAGTAGAACTATAAAAGCAATCATTTTTGTTCCTTTTTTAGTAATCGTTAAAAAATGCCATTTTGACATAGTATTTCAATGTTTTTCATAACCCCCTGACCCCCTTTTTTAAGGGGGAATGTTGACACGACTCGATTTATTCCCCCTTAAAAAAGGGGGCCAGGTGGGTTGTTTTTAGAACGTTTATGTATTTTTTAACGATTACTTTTTAGCAAACTAGCAATTTGCTCTAAATCAATTAACTAATAATCATTACCCTGCGCTACTACTACCGCCACCGCCACCTCCACCAGCAGACCCACCGCCGCCGCTTCCTGATGATGAAGGTGATGATGGCAGAACTGAAGAAAAACTGTTTGTCATACTCGATAAGTTGCTAGAAAAATGAATAAATGAGTATGAGCTTGTATCCGATGAAACGTACCAATCTGGTGGTTCCTTGTAAATATCAGAAAAACGTTCAGCCCACATATTCGCAACATTAAGGACAATGGCATAAGAAAGGTACTTATCAAAAATCTTAGGGTCAACGTTCGATTCCAGACGAAATTTTTCTGCAACCTGTAAATAATCCTTGAAACCTATTGCATGCCATTTCGCTTCTGCGCCTTTTAGAGTTTTGCACGGCATAAACCAACCAAAAATTGCCGTCATAATAGAGGTTAATAGAATTGCAAAGAAACCTGTAATGGGAACGAGACTGAAAACAGCTAGTGGCACAGATACAATTAGCGTTAGAACTCCAATAAGAACGTATCTTATTATGACCGAGTTGGGATTTCTTTTGAAATACCCATCTTGAGTTACCTTATTTAATATTGCTTTCTTAATTCCAGGGATATTTGTGTAGAATTTTTCTTTTAAGTCTTTTAGATTAACCTCTTGCTGTACTCCAAAGATGCCTTCAAGGACAAGTTGCTCATAAGGTTTTAGAATTGTATCGTTTATTGCTTTACTTTGCCTTTGTAAAATATAGTCTTTTGGTGATTTTTCATTTTCAATTATCTTCAAATATCCCCGACAGGCTAAATCAATTAGAGTCGCAGAGACGTCTTTTGAGTGTAGCCTTTCATGTATGATTACTCCAATCTCAGCGGGAGATAAATCTTTTTGGGGTTCATATTGAGGTATTATTGTCTCCTTCACTCTGGGATCACGTCCCCCTGTCCACCACAACCAGAAAAGAAATACAAAAACTGCTAAAGGAATAATAAACCACAGATATGGTGAAATTTCCAGCCACCAGTCTTTTTGCACAATTCCTTTTGGAAATCCTGCTACTATGGTGAAGTTCACATAAGGTCCAATATTTTCACCCCAATAGTTTATGGTGTGACCATCAACCATTAGATATTTTGATGATTCATCTTTTGAGCCAGTCGGACCAACGAAAAGCTTTTGCTTCAATACTGAAGATGAAATGTCCTGCGGTAGATGCACCACAGCGAACACTTTATCAATTGGAACTTCCCTTTTCTCTGAGATTGCGTTCCAGTAAAGCTCATCAAAATCTTTATAGAACCCAATACCACCAAGAACTCTATATTCAAAAATCCATGATTTTACTTCATCTTGTGCCTGAAAACTGATTCTGACTACAACCTCATCACCAGAACGATTGATCTCGATCTGTTCAGGAGGTAATGGTATCCAGTTAGCATCATAAACTTTAACATCAGTTATTTTCTTTAGTTTACGGAGAGCAATACCTCTTTGCAAAAAGCTAAATTGCCCCTCAAATTGCACCGTTTGAGTCTCTCGTACCAGAAACGAAGAATCACTATTGATGGTAATATCAGTAACCCATTCTACAAAGTGCCATGATTTGGCGTAAACAACATTTGAAAAAGCAAGCAAACAAAGAATAATAACGAAGGTTTTTATGCGTTTGTGTTTCCCGGTGTTCACGTTCTTGCTATGCTCCATATTTCATTTGCTTCAACGTTTTGGTCAACGACCCTATGCCTAACGAAGGTTAAGAAATTAATCGGGTAATCCAGTAATAGAGCTTTTAAATCCCCCTAACCCCAATGTCACTGACATAAGCAATTTCTCCTAAGCAACGAGTTGCTTCTTAAGTTGCTCTCGAGGTTGCTTAAGCCACCCAAAACTCTTTGGACGACGCTTCTTAAGCTTCGGTTCTACTCGCCTGCATGGATGAGTATTCGCTCTTTGGAAACTATATACAAAAGCGTATTATAGCTCGACTTTAACCATTTAGGCAACAGCAGCAAGTTGATCTAATAGGGATTCTCATTCATTAATATTAAATAGGACATATCCATCGTTATTTATACCTCGACTTTGTCCATTTAATGTAAATTGATATGGAATGGCGGGAACTTTTCTGTATGATTGTTTTTGTAGTTAACGTTTTTTATATAAACAATCAAAAAAGGATTCCCCCCATGTTTAATGATGATATTATAACTGTTTTATCTGCCTTTTCGCCACTGTTTTCTTTCAATGTATGGAATTATGCTCAGACTCTCTTGATTGGTGCTATTGTATGCAACAATCAACGTACTGTCGCTGCTATCTTGCGTGTTATGGGATTAACATTTCATTAACTACTATCGAGTCCTTAACCGTGCTTGTTGGTCTGGGCTACAAGCTTCTAAAATACTGTTTGGATTGCTCATCATATTCACTCCTGTATCATTTCCTATCATCCTTGGTCAAGACCTGCTCCTCGTGAAAACGGGGATGATGAAACAGGTAAGTCGCTGTATAACTGACCGTCGTATAATCCTCATAGGGGATGCAGGTGTCAATCTATGGCACACATCTGGAGAAGAACCTGTTCCTGTCAGTTCAGTTGGGTGTTGATGGTGGATATGTCCTATTTCATATTAACGAATGGGAATCCCTATTAGATCAACTTGCTGCTGTTGCCTAAATGGTTAAAGTCGAGTACAAGATAGTGATTATTAATCAGTGATTACTATCTTATATCTTCTCAAATCTGTGTGTAATTGATCAAACTCAGTTAACTGATCAAAATTCTGTGTTCATCTGTGGTTAATTTTCTGATTAAAAGTGTTATCCTGATTGTGAACCATGCCAAAATTTACATTATATAATAATTATCTTAGAAAAGCCTTTACTGGTCAACATTAAAATCTTATCATTAACTTCACAATGTTAAATTAGAAAAAAATGCAGTTGTAGCTTTCTAAGCTGTCAATTCTTTATATTATCTTCAAAAACCAAGCTGGAAGCTACTTTTAATGAGTGTGTCCCATATATGAAACATAAAAAATTACCGCAGAGACGCAAAGAACGCAGAGGAAACGATGAGAAAATCAATTCTCAGCTCCGTCGAGTCGGGAAATCAATAAAACCTCTGCGAATTCTCTGTGATCTCTGTGCCTCTGCGGTGAATAATTTTGTCATGATGTTTCATAAGTGGGACACACTCCTTTTAATCTAACATTGTCAAGTTAATTAAATTCTGTATTATACACCAAACTTTTGCTTTGTTTTTGCGATTGAAACACTATCACCTGTTGAATAGGCATATTTTAGTTCTAGCATCTTCGTAAGGTTATATAGTATATCTCTGGTATATAGGACAGTTTCTCGAATAAAAGGCATACCATCCCAATCTTTCGTTCTCTGCAACCCGCAGTTATAGGCGGCAACACCACGCCATACATTCATCTCAATTGGTCCACCAAAATGTGCTTTACATTCAAGGATAATATCCGCTAAATACTTCATACCAGCCGGGATTGCAATTTCAGGAGCGAATCTACCATCAAATTTACCTAATTCTTCTTTTTTAATTGAATGCATTTTTTCTGCATAAGACGATTTTGCTGCTTTTAGTATTTTAAGGGCTGAATCTTTTTTTGTTTCCAGATTAGCCATTTCTACTCTTATAGCATCAATTTTGGTAATTGTCGCTTGAGTCAGATATCCACTTCCAGACTCTACGAGGGTGTAAAGAGATTGCCTTTTTGCTGAAATTTCTTTCAACAACTTACTATAATCATTCACTGCTGAACTCAATCCTTTAAGTTCCGCACTTTGCAAAATAGTTAAACCAAGGTCATTTAGTGCGGTAAAATCCATTATTTGCTGTAATCCCCCGGCGCCGACATTTGAAAGGGCATCCCATTCAAACAAAGATTCCTTCCACATTTTACACACTTCTAACTCAATAAGGAAAGGTATCTGTGACAGGTAATTTCCTTTATAATCAGCACAAGCAAAAACTAACATAGGAAAGTGAATCCCGATATTTTTCGATGAAAGTATATCAGTGATGTGAGGGTAATCTCTTATATCTCTGCTCGGTCCAGTTGTGTTTTGTTGAGAACTAGCCTGTAAAGCTGATGATGTTTTCAAAAGTCCAAATCCATCAATAGCAACTACACCTGCTATGGCAGTAACCTCAGCTATAAATCTTCTTCTTGTTTTATTCATGATCCTTTTCGGCAAGGAAACCAACGGGCTGATGAAGATTAAATAATTGATCGGGTAATAAAGTTGTCGAAGTTTTCTGGATTCCCTTTTTCAAGGGAATCCATTTCTAGCTATTACCCGATTATTTATTTAATCTTCATCAGCCGTTGGAGGAATTGCCTCTCCTTTCTATTAGAATTGTTTTACGTTGCTCTAACACTTTTACCTTTTTATAGCCAACTCCTGCGTTTAATGTTGTTCCGTCAAGTAAACGTATATCAAAACTACCACTTAAACGCCTACCAAAAACAAAACATTCTTGATCGTTATATTTTACTTTATCAAATAACCTAAACCCAAATACGATAAAGGGCAGTTGGTTTAACTTTCTACTCCCACCTTTATTAATAGTTGTCTTGTGTATTTGTCTATTTTGACATCGCACCCTGGTGGACTGACAAAACCCACGATAAAGCATTCCTTGCTACTCTCTAACTGAAAGCCATTGGACTTGTCATCAAGGAAATTCTCCTCTATGTCAAACCTGAAACCATACTCATTGAAAGTTCCGATGCTTGCTGGTTCATCGCTGGCTACATACCACTTTTCTTTTCCATCAGTAGAATAACCCAACGCAAGGTGAACTAGACCATATTTCTGCCCTGTAAGATGCACATGATTCAGAAACAACACTTCTCCCGGTTGAAGTGGAAACTCGTCTACACTGCTGAATGTACCTTCCCGATAGACCAGAAAGTTAGATTTGATGCGTATCCGAAAATGCCACCCAAGTTCCTTAACATATCCCATCAAACTCGTGTCAGCAAATCCTCTGTCTGCCAAAAAGACTATTCGAACTCCTTTGGGTAGAACCCTATCAGCAGCATCCAAAAGCTCTTTATACACTTCATAGGCTACGGTGCTACTTTTATGTTCTATAACCTTCCAAACGACTGGTACGGCACGACTGCGGAATACTGCCGAAATTCGAATCAGGCAGTATTGCTCGAATAGTCGGCTGGTATCAAGAGCTAGATATAATGCGTGATTGCCACATTCAGACCTGATGAGACCAACGATCATCCAAGCGAGGGTAAACGCATGTCGTACATCGAGCCACTTTTTGTGTTGACTTAGAATTTTGATTATTGTATTATATAGTCGAGATTTAATCATATATAACCTCCCATGTTTCTTTGGTTCATTAATATTACAGGGAGGTTATATCATAATTTTGCTCTTATGTGAAGATTGATCTATGACTTTTGTCAGTCAACCAGAGAGATATTTTCAGAGAATGAATAAAACTATCTACGAGGACGGTTTAATAGAAGACCTTAAAGACCCTGATGAAGCCAAGAATTATATTGAGGCATCATTATCAGCGTATGAAGAAGATGGTAATACTGAGGCATTGTTATTAGCACTAAAGCATGTTACCAAAGCACAAGGAGGGATTGGACAATTAGCAAAACAAACAGATATAAGTCGCCAGCATCTCTATGATATACTTGCCAGTAAACACCAACCTCGATTTGATAACATGCTTTCAATTCTTTCTGCATTACGAGAGAAAACCCCAGCATAAGTGATAAACAATGATAAAACGCGCCAAATCAATACACGAAATATACGATGAAGTTAAAGACTACGATCTTGTCATAACGGTAGACGCCCCTTTACGTACTGCATTAGACAGGATGTTGAATAAGCCCACTCTAGGTACATGGGCAGTAACGCCAAAAGAGCTTGCTGGGAAAAATGCCATAAGTACATTGGGATATAGGGTTTTAAGCAAATCTGATGCAGTCATGGAGATTTGCCGTAAACTAGGAATGAATATCAAACAGGCACATTATTATACTGACTTGATAATAAACCTATGGGAAAATGATGGCAGTTCAAACCAGATCAGTGAAATGTTAAGTGATGAAGGACGTTTGGTTCTCGAAAAGCTAAAGGAATTACCGATAGTCCAAAAAGCTATGGAGCAATTCAACCTCTCACTTATCGCCAGAGAGAATATCGCTGTAATAGGTTTAAGGTTCTTCACAGAACTTGATAGGGTTGTTTTACCCACCAAATATACACCCATTGAAGTTTTTACAGAAACAGATTATGAAATCCCTCCTTTCTATATGTTTTCAGGTGAGAATGAGCTTGTTGATCGCATATTGAGTATGATTAATAATGATAATGCTGATGATATAGCGATAGCGCTTAATCCTGATAGTTCATATCTTCCGTTGATTAGGTCAAGACTTATTAATAAAGGAATACCTGTCTTTGTTAAAGAATATCTAAAAGACCATTTTCAAGTTAGATATTTTCTTGCCTTGATTGATGTTGGTTTGAATTTATCTAATCTTACGGTGAAAGATATATCTCACTTTGCTAACAAGGTTTATTTTAAGGTTGAACCTGAGCGTAATAACTACCAATTACCCGAATACGTGACGATCAGCAGAGATGATCAGAGATTACCTGAGTTTTATAATCAGCTAAATGATCTAACTGGAAAAACTTATCACGATCTTATAAATTGGCTGACGGAGAAAAAGGTAAACTTGCCTTATGAGTTTACTGAGGTTCTTTATCAGATGGGTATAATAGACATGAAAGTTGATCTTGAATCCTATACCGATCTGACTTACTACATCAGTAATTTTGACGTAGAGATCACAACAAACAAAAGTGGCGTCTTGCTCATTGATTGCAGAAATTCTGTATATATAGACAGACCCGTTTGCTTTTACATTGGTCTGGATTCCTCTTGGGATAGGAGTAGAAATAGGGAACTACTCGATAGGGAAACCGAAGATAGAAAGGAACTTGATTCTTTTCAGATACTTTTACAGCAGGGGAGCTTGAGATATTATTTTGTTTCCACAATGAAGGAAAATCAGCCTGTTATACCATGCTATTATTTTAACACTTTATTTAATAGAAATATTGGTAGTTTTGATAGTGATGAGCTTTTCCATGCTAAAAGAGTGAGGAACAAAGAGATTGTCAAAGAAAGCGATTCTAACAAAGATAATATTGATGCAGAAAAACCTGATTTTAAGCATTTTTCTCAAACCACATTAAGCAGGTTTGCGTTGTGTCCAAAACGTTATATGTATAATAATCTTACACCTTCTGCGGAGGAAGAGAATCTTCTGAAAGGCAACCTTTTTCACGACTTTGCATCTTTCTATCTGATGTATCCAGAATGTGTTAAAGAGAATGGTGATGATCTCTTTGTTGATCTTATGATTAGTGAGTATAAGAAAATTGCTGAAGACATGAATCTTGATAGTGATCGAACAAAGTTTAAGATTGGGATAAAATCCTTGCGTGAATACATTGATTCATTGGATATTGATAAAAATATAAACTTTCCTACCGTATTAGCTCGTGGCAGACCCAACCGTTTCGTTGAATGGCTTGAATTATCCGCTGAAAATACTAATGCTGAATTGGATTTCAGAGATGATGAACTCCATCTTAGCGGTAGGCTTGATATTGTGGTTAATAACGTAACTGTCGTAGATCACAAGTCTGGAGATAATGCGGAGACTATATCTCAGATCATGCGGGAAGCTGATATTCACTCAACTAAAGAAAGATTAGACTTTCAGGCGAAAATTTACATCCTCGAAATGCGCAAAAACAATCCCGATAATATTGAGTTTATATACGATTACTTCTTGAGCAACCACAAAAAAGTGATAGATGGAAATGCTGATATTAATGAGAATCTAGTCACTGTTAAATATCATCATTTTGATTTTAACGATTATCTGCAAACAGAAGAAGGCATTGAGACTATAGCTTCAACGTCAAAAGAAAGAGAGAAATTCATGCAAAAAGTCGGTTATGCAAATTTCACACAATTTTTCAAAGAAAATCCAATGCCTCGTGAACTGCAATTTGATGTAAAAATGCTATTAGACAGCGATTATGCAGATACTTTCCGAAACTATTTTGCGAATCTCGATCTAATAAAAATTAAGGATCCATCAAAACAGTTTGATGACGTACTTAAAACCATAGTAAACACAAGAATTGGATATAGAAGAAAGATTGCCCTTTTCTTCAAAGACGACATAGACGAATTCGAGATTTTTCTAAATGACAAATATAACGAGATTCTTACATTTATTGATGATAGCTTCCCGTTTAGACCATTGAGCAAAGATACCTGTGATGATTGCGATTACGAAGATATATGCCTTAAATGGTATGAAGAATAACTTTATTAATTATCTGGAAACAGCACACGGATTAACACGGATAAGACGGATCAGCACGGATATTCTTTTCATCCATCATCCTTCCGCCTTCATCCTTTTTCTCCGTGTCTCCGTGTTTTTTAATGACAGACCATTATCAAAATGGAAAATTAGATGAACTTGAATGATTATAGTATCTTGTAAACAGCAGATCATTCTGTTATACTATTTGCTATACCCTATAATAATACAGATTTTCGTACTTGTCAGTGAGTAATCCAAAAGTCATTATGGAAAGGAACAGTAGTGGGAATATTATACTGTGACGGCGATAGGTTTAGAAAGGCTCTTGTCGCAAGCGCAAGCTGGCTTTCAGAGAATAGCGAAATACTTAACCGTCTGAACGTCTATCCTGTACCAGATGGAGACACAGGCTCAAATATGTCTCTTACACTTATTTCGGCGGTTGATGAACTCAAGGACATGGAAAACGTTCCTATCGGAGAGGTGCTGGAGGCTTGCGCCAGAGGTGCATTAATGGGTGCAAGAGGATGCTCGGGCGTTATAATATCACAGCTAATTGCAGGATTTGCAGAAGTCGCACAGAGTAAAACAAGGCTTAATCCAAAAGACATAATCGAAGGATTCAAACTCGGAACTAAGCGGGCTTATCAGGCTGTAATGGAACCTGTTGAGGGAACAATACTTACAGTTATAAGGGAATCAGCCGAAGAAGCAATCAAAGATATTCATGATGACGCCGACATGGTGAATTTGCTGGAAAAAGTTCTGGAGCGTGCAAAGGTATCCCTGCAAAACACACCAAAGCTTTTGCCTGTGCTTGCACAAGCTGGTGTTGTAGATGCCGGCGGACAGGGATTTGTTTTTATACTTGAGGGTATACTACGACTGGTGAAAGGCGAACCACTCGTTGTTAATGATAAACCCGAAGCACTTGCTATTGGTACTGCTCAAAAGCTAGTTTCCGAGTCTTGGGAGACGCCTTATTGCACTGAATTCGTAATTGTACCGAAAGATACCGATATACCAAAAATGCGTGAGGATTTTTCTCGACTTGGCACCGACCTCATAGTTATCGGTTGGGGGGATATGGTAAGGGTTCACGTTCATTCAAATGATCCTGAAAGGGTTCTTGCTCATGCACACCTATACGGTAAACCTCTTAACGTAAAAATTGATGACATGAGGAAACAGCATAGACACATAACTCAGGAACCACTTATATTGACTCAGGATGAAACTCGACAGGACGTTTCCATTATTGCTGTTGCGCCCGGCGATGGCATTGCCGCTGTTTATAAAAGTCTTGGTGTTGAATCGGTAGTGATGAGCGATCAGAAAAACCCTAGTGTTTCGGAGTTGATTCAAACAACTGATTCTTCTTATTCAGACAAAGTTTTGCTTTTACCAAATGATGGCAATATTATACCTGCCGCAATACAGGCATCAAACATAAGCCATAAAAATGTAAAAATCATACCTTCTAAGAACATATCGCAAGGGTTATCGGTAGTTTTATCTTTTCGTAGTGATCTGAGTATTGACGATAATATAATCAACATGGAAAAAGCTCTTAAACGTGCCAAAAATGGTGAAGTAGCAAGAGCAGTCAGAAACGCACAATATGGTAACATAGTGATCAAAGAGAACGACTCAATCGGTCGTTTTAATGGCAAGATATACATTTCTGTAAAAGATACTCAAACCGCAGTACTTGAGTTGCTCAAGATAATGGTAGAACCCGAAAACGAAGTTATAACAGTATTTTATGGCGCCGATATTGTCCGAAGCGAAGCAGAAAATCTACTTGAAAAAATCGAATCTTTATTCACGGATGTAGAAATTGAGCTTCATTATGGTGGACAACCGCATTGTTTCTATATCCTGTCAGTCGAATAAAATAGTGATCAGTAATCAGTGATGAGTTTATTGTGAATTACCCGCATCACTGATCATTAAAATGGCATTATCAAAAATAAAATGAAAATAAACACAAAGACACCTCTCGTTACGCGTCACTTGTCACCCGTCACTTTTATTCCTTTGTGTTCTTTGTGCCTTCGTGTTTAATTTCTTTACAGTGCCACTAAAATAATGAAGGGGGAGTAAAATGGTAAGAGTCGTAACGGATAGTACTGCTGATATACCAAAGGAATTAATAGATAAATACGGAATTGAGATTGTTCCATTGACAGTACGATTGGGAAACAAGATGTTCCGTGACTATTACGATATGTCTCCACCACAGTTCTTTCAGATGCTCAAAGAAACCAATGACTTTCCTCAAACTTCTCAACCTTCGGTAGATGAATTTATCCAAACGTATAAAAAAATCGGGGATAAAGACGATATAGTGTCTATTCACATCTCCCTGGATATGAGTAAAACTGCTCAATCTGCATCTGTTGCCTTACAACAACGAGCCAACACTAAAGTGACGATCATAGATTCTCGGACCGTATCAATTGGATTAGGATTGATCACGCTTGAGGCGGCAAAGGCGGCAAAAGATGGCGCAGACATTAAGGATGTTTTAAGTTTAGTCGAGGAGATGAAGTCAAGGACAAAAGTTTACTTCTCAGTTGATAATCTTGATTTTCTTCAGAAAGGCGGAAGGATCGGCAGAGCGCAGGGATTCCTCGGAACCATGCTGAAGATAAAACCATTGCTTGCAGTAAGAGATGGATTTGTAAGCCCGGTCGAAAGAGTGCGAGGAAGCAACCGACTAATAAACAGAATGGTTGAGCTTGTGAAAGAGGAAGCAGACAAATATACGTCTATGAAAGCAACTTTTGTCTATGGAGAAACTGAAGATAACTGCAATAATTTAATCTCTCAGTTAAATTCGGTAGTGAAGTTTGAGAATCTTTATAAAAACTATGTCGGTTCTGTTATTACTTCTCATGCAGGACCAACAGCCTTCGGTATAGGATTCTATTGCAAGTAAATTATAATGTACCCATAAAACTGGACAATACGTTAAGGTGGATTTTCTACAAAAAAATAGGCATGGTTCACAATCAGTGTAACACTTTTAATCAGAAAATTAACCGCAGATAAACGCAGATGCACGCAGATATTTTTAATATTTTCCTTATCTGCGTTAATCAGCGTTCATCTGCGGTTAAATAATGATTTGTTACCCAAATTCATAAGGAAAACGAACCATCCCAAAAAATATGTTAGATTTCTCAACAAAAATGTCTTTGAAAATTCAACGGTTATATACATAATCCAATTTTTACGACAAAACGACTATGCTCGATGGAAATAGCTTTGTGCGAGTAGAGCAAGAACGACAAGGCTTAATAATGCAATCGCATAACAGGTGCTTGATATGCCAATTATCGGCACGAGGAATGTGCTTACAAGTGACGCCCCAATACACGAGCCGGCTAAATCCACGCCATAAGTAATCCCTGCAACACGACCAATTTTTGTATTGTATTTCAAGTATATCTTAGTGGCAAGCGGGAACTGAAATCCACCAATGAAACCAGCAATCACAGGCAAGATCGGGAAAACTACGTTAGCGCCAAGTGAATAAGCATAACCACCCTTGAATATTTGAAATACTCCTAAAAGTAACAAAGGATAAATGCTAATGGCTATCTGAGTATACATGAATACTAACAGATCGTTCTTTATCCTATCCATGATCCTTGTTAAGATGAAACCACCGGCTATAAGCCCTATCATAAATGCCGTTAGTATAAGCCCAAGTTTATAATACATATACCCATAGATAATCTGAAACCCCAGAGATACTATAACCTCAAAAGCGATTGTTGCCAAGCCTGTAACAAATACTGCCATCAATACATACCTGCGCCTTACATTCTCCTTCCAGTTGCCAATACTAAAAAGCAAAATCCCTATCACAAACACCGGAAGCATAAACCACCAGAGACTCAAATGGGAAGCGAACTTAAACATATCCTTATATTTGGACTGAATCTTTGCTATTGTTGAGAACTGTGCAGACCAGATTATCATATCGTAATAATAAGACACTGGATGAAGGTCTTTGTTGATGTTGACAGCCTGTGTCTCACGAATGCGATCAGAGAACGTCTTAACCCGCCATGGCTCAAACCAGATCGGCATCTGATACTCGGTGATGTAAAGGGCTTGAATATTCCTTTGCCTGATCCTTTCCGAAAGCAGTTCACGATCATAAGAAAGTATTCCCTTTGTCTTGCAGGATATAAATAATATTTGATCATCGGCAGGTATAGTTATTATGTCGGAGAATACGCTTGCTAGAGTTTGATAAACGCAGTTCAAGAACGCCTGATGATCTTCACTCAAGTAGTTTGCTGATGAAAGAGCTCCCAGAGAAAATAAGCCTTTGTCGTCTAATGTATTGCTTACTTCACGAAAAAACTCCTGCGTGTAAAAACGGTTCAATTGCGCTGTAAATGGTTCAGGTAAATCAAGGATTACTACATCGTATTTTTGAGTGGATCGCTTCACAAATAGACGACCATCTACATTTTCAATCTTTACTCTTGGATCGTTTAATGGTGCAAGTTCTTTGCTATCCAGCCAATTACGAGCAAGCTCAATCACAGTTGGATCAAGCTCAACGTAATCAACCTTTTTCACAGGATGTTTCAGTACCTCGCCAAGACTACCACTCACCCCTCCGCTTATGAGTAACACTTTACTTGGGTCAGGATGTTCCAGCATTGCAAAGTGCGAGATTTGTTCTGCGGAAGCTTGATTTGGAACGGTAAACATACTCAAACCATTTGAGAAGAATGTATAAGTGCCTTCTCCTCCTACAACGGTTAGGTTGCTGTATATTGAGTTTCTTGACTCCTTTAATCCTAACATTCCCCATTGTATATTCAGTGAGCGAGAATTAAGATTATCAGCTTTCAGCATATCAAAAAGCGATTGTATATTTCCTTCGGGTAGGATTAGAAAGACGTAAAATAGCATTAAACAAACTATTAAGCCTCTGTAAAACACTTTCACGGGTTTCTTTTGCCCTAAGAATGTTCTAAGAGACGCCGATGCGGCAATATTCAATGCACCTATAATCATAGCGATTTGGAATGAATTGAGGTAGCGTATCAATAATAGGCTAGTCAGTAATCCACCGATAGATGCGCCAACGCCTTCAAGGACATAGGTATAGCCGATCTGTTTTGCACCTTTATTAGATGGAAACATTCTTGCGCCAAGAGCAAACAGAAATCCCAGAATAATACAAAGCGGAGCCAGAGTTAAAAAGCTAAATAAAACCATAGGCAGAAATCCTATGAGTTCACCCGGCTGAGTTTTGAGTATGATACGGGCTATACGTACGACAAATATCAATGCAGGAAGCAAGATAGCCAGCAGTATCTCACAGATAGCTAGAACGCCTATCCTTCTTTTGATCCTGTCTGCAAGTAGTCCCAAACCCCAGCTACCCACAGCGCCCCATAATAGCCAGTTTGCCAGAATAACACCAAGACAAAGCTCATTACCATAAAAGACAACGATGAACTCACGCACCAATATTATCTGTCCGGCGGTAGCAGTGAATCCGATCATCGCCAGTGCGAAGAATAACCCTTTATTTTTGCTTCCTTTTATCATTTTTTGTAAATATATCCCCCAAATAATCATAGCGACATCTGCTTGAAAAAGTTTGACATTACGATAGGGGCATTGTCTGGAATGTACCACCAGTCGTTGTCAACTTGAATATTCATAAGTTGTGCATCTATATCGGAAAAAGATTTAAGATCAGATATATGTATCGGTACACACACAAGACCCGTCTGTGGATGAATCGAATATGGCATAAGCGAAAGTGCATTGCAATCCCTGATAAGCGTGCATGTGGCACTGGGCATACGCATTGTGCGCTTCAGGTGCGGTGCAAGGCGATTAAGTATGTCTTCGTGCCTTGTAGATGCCATTTTTGCCTCGCTAGGCAAGGACTCATAAGGAATAATGATGCTAAATCCTTTCACACCATCAAATAGTATAAAAAACGTGATCTTAAATCCTGATAATAACGAGATTACAGGTTCTGACGCTTCTATAATGCTTTTTTCATCTTTTGTGTGGAACTCAATCTTTAGGTCACAGGATATTGGTATCTCACCAGTTCTCTCGTATCTGGAGTTTGTGTAGTAAAAAGTCGGATAGCCCTTTTGTACTCCATCACTTCCCAGATGAGTATAAACTATTAACGGTAATATATCAGCAGGCTCTAGCAAAAAGACCAGTTTATCTTCATTTCCGACACGTATCTTTCGTTTTTCAGCAAGCGCATGGATTTCTTGTTTTACTTCTTCCCTCGAATAATAATTGATAGCGGATTCTGATAGTTCCCATTGCCATAATAATTTCAGGTCGTTTTCATCAATGCCGAATCTTGTTGCAATAGAGTTTATATTGAATTCCTGACCAGAACGGTGTAAATGCCTCAAAGAACGCAAAGCTACCTTGCTGTTATGGTCTTCTTGCAATAAAAACTCACGTAAATCAATCATCTCTTGTCCTAGTCTGACTATTCTGTCATAAAATCCCTCATTTGGCAGGAACTCTCGTAGTAACATCTTTTTCCGTTGTCTTGATTCTTTTATCTTTTTTTGATCAGGCTTCCATGCGTCAACAGTTAGATCAGTCGCCACTGACGAAGTTAAAATTTGCCCCTTCATGACGTATCTTATGAATTCCCTCATTCTCTCAGATGCGTCTTTTGGGATTGACCACCAGTTTTGAATAGGCATTACTCTATCAGGTCGTGCAAGAATCGGATCGAAATTGTCGTAATCTTTCGGATCAAATGGCAAACTGACTAATCCAGTGTTTTCATTGATAGAATAAGCAAGACGCAGGTAGTGATCGTATACGTGGAACGAAGTATCCAGATACTTTGGCTCTTTCAACAGCTTCTTGACTAACGCAGATAAGCGATTAAAGAATGCTACGTGATCAACCTGCATTCCCTCGTAGCGTAACCCTTCAGCAGGTATAATAATATGGACACTGCTATGTCCGCTGAATTTTAACTTGAATATTGCACCCCTATTTTTGAGCATTTCAACTATGGGTCGGGAGATGTCGAAACACGTTTTCCAGTTGGCTTTAAAATCTACCTCTATAACGATGTCACTTAATTTTGCACCTGTCGGATTATATCTGGTTATTGTTCCGTGAAGCGAAGGCCAATATTCGCCCTTCTCGAAAAGGGTATTCATCGTAAGGGGTAGTACGTCGTCAGGATTAGCGATTTTATCGTAATAAGGTCTAAAAAATCTTAGATGAGTTATCTTTCTACCTGAAGCGTATTTATACATCGCATATTGAATATCTGTTCGGGAATAATACTCGAAGATTTGCTTCAAATAGTTTTTATGTTGAAGGAAAGAGCCAACGCTACCTCTTTCAAAATCATCATATCCACGTTTACCGAGTATTTTTCTAGCCAGATCAAGTCCTCTTGTAACAGCGAACTTGTATCTTTCTTCGATACTCAATAACGTTTCACGCTGAGTAAGTTTTGTTTTCGTTGCCATAGATTTTCATTCCTGATATAAGTGATTTGAAATTAATCTGGGTATTGTCATAAATATTATCTCATATCTAAACTAACTTTTCAATGAAGAGAATGACAGATTATAATGCTAATTGAGGAAACGGAAAAACTCGTTGATATTTGGCTAGATATAAGTTATAATCTCTGTGAATTCAAGTCAATAGGTATTAACTACAATGCTAAACAATTATTGATAATTATTCAGGAGTTTTGTTTTGAAGATACTTACTCGATATTCCTTATCGCAGATAGTAGAACCATTTTTTCTTGCACTTGTCGCATTCACGTCAGTATTAATCGTAGATAAGGTTTTTCTTTTGACTAAATTTTTTGTCGAAAAAGGCATTAACCCATGGTATATGGTGGAAATGTTGTTCTATTACTCCCCGGCGGCGCTTGTGCTTACGGTTCCAATGGCTGTATTAGTCGGTATTGTTACTGCATTTGGACGTCTATCTGCGGATAATGAAATAATCGCTATGAAAACTTCTGGAGTGGGTATGCACAAGCTGATTATCCCTGTTGTAATTTCAACGCTTATACTCAGTATTTTTATGATATTCTTCATGGATTTCAGCATTCCAAAAGGTAATCAGGCTTATACTGCGCTATATACCGATATAAGGCGTAAGCATCCTGCTCTTGTTTTGGAACCAGATACTATAATGGAGGAAATGTCGAGTGAGGGACGGAAATGGTATTTCAAGAGCATGGACGAAAAAACAGGGAAGTTGGAATCAATAATGATTTGGGAGCGATCTGGTGACTCACCGAAACTCATTACAGCGAAAGAAGGTAGTTTGAAATTTTACGATCAATGGACAGCTTTGACCCTTTATAACGGTAACATTTACCAAGCCGATCCAAAAGACCCATTGCGCGGATATTCAACAGGAAGCTTTACAAAAGATCAGCTTATCCTAGACATCGCTAAATCACTTAATAAAGAAGAAGTAAATGCAGGCCCTCGCAATATGAGCATGAAGGAAGTCAAGAGTGAGATAAAAAAAATTAAAAAACAATTGCAATCAACCGAGACTCAAGACTACGTGAAGGAATATATTCAAAAGTATCAAATAAACGAATATAAAGTTGAATTATACAAAAAAATAGCTATACCTTTTGCTTGTTTGGCTTTTGGGTTGATTGGTGTGCCTTTAGGATTGATCGTAAGGCGTGGAGGCAGAATGGTTGGGCTTGGTGTAGGAGTTGGGCTTATAATTGTATATTACGTACTCTTGACTATTGGCGAGAAACTTGCAAGAACCGGTGCATATATGCCATTACTCGGCGCATGGACACCAAATATAATCATTGGCGTAGCTGGTATAATATTAATCATCAAAACTGTGCGAGAAGCTCCAATTAATACGCTTAAAATCATAAATAAACTGTTTCCTACAGAACAGAAATAATACAAAATATGAAAATTAAAGTTCTGGACAAATACTTGATCTTGGAATTACTAAAAAGCTTTATCTCTTGTCTGCTTTTTTTCACTATCCTTATACTTGTGGTCAGGTTCGGTGAAAAAGAGATAGGAACTTTTATTGATCGAAAAATGTCATTTTGGGCTTCTATGCAAAGCTTGTTACTTCAGGTGCCGGGTTACATAATTCAGATTGCTCCACCATCAATGCTTTTTGCTACGTTCTTCTCGATTGGACGCATGACGCAAAATAACGAAATAACAGCGATGAAAGCTTGCGGCATAAGTCTTTATCGCATTTTTTTACCAATTTTTATAGTTGCATTCCTGTTAGCGATAATGTTGATAATATTCAATGATCAAGTGGTAACTTGGGCTACTGGTAAGGATATTGACATCAAAGGGCTTAATCCACAAACACCGGGAACGGCGACAAAAGTTGTCTTTATAAGCTCAGAGAAAAAAGTTTTCTATATAGACTATATTTCCACACGAGATCAAAGTATGAATAACGTCACTATCTATGAAATGAGTGAGAACAATGACGTCAAAAGCGAAATATATGCTAAGGAAGCGTCATGGTCAGATACAATATGGCGCCTGAAGCGAGGAGTAACAAGAACTCTCAGCGAAGGGAAATGGATAGAAACTAATTTCAAGCAAAAAGACATCGTAGTTCCAGAAAATCCGGAAATTATGGTCAAAGGTTCACAAAACCAATTGAGAATGACGTTTGTTGAGTTATCAAAACTAATAAAATATAAGAAAAATACAGGTCAGGTCGTGAGAAAAGACCTTGTAAGCTTTCACAGCAGAATGTCTTTTCCGTTCGCATGTTTCGTGATGGCTGTTTTGGGAACACCCTTGTTTGTTATGTTTGGCAAATCAGGTACGGCAGTTGGATTCTTGCTTACTATGTTTATAACATTCGTATACTGGGGTATAGCTATTGCTATTTTTGAGGCATTGGGTAATAATGGTAAATTGCCAGCGATTGTTGCTTGTTGGACAGCAAACTTTGTGTTTATGTTTATAGCAACTATATTTGTTTACAAAGTCAAGAAGTAAACAACTTTGAAAAGGAGAAATTTAATGAAAAAAGTTTGTATTCTAATGTTTGTCGGAATATTTTTGCTATCTGTTCTTCCAGCGAGTGTTTTCGCTAGCTTGGATAAGAACAAAAATGATGAAAGAACTGAAGTAGTTGGCTTATTCGGAACGCTTCTAGCGCCAAGCATTTTCACTACTGCAAAATCTGAAAAGCTAAGTGCATCTTTGTACGCAAGATCCATAACTGGTGAAGGCGAAGTTCCTGATATTAGTGGTGACGTGAAAGATAAAATTAAATCACTACAAGTATACATTAATGGGCGTATAGGCGGGTTTGGAGCTACGATCGGGTTTGGACAGGGAAACGAATTTGAGTTCTCTCAACCGCTTATACTGTCTGTTGATTACAAGCTAAGTCTTTTAAAAGGTGTTCCTATATTAGCGGCGGCTATTGATGCGCAATATACCATGATATATCTGCCTGATAAAAAAACCATCAAGGTTTCTGCACCGGGTTTCGGGGTAGTATCCATCAATGGTCTGGTAAGCGCCGATCTTCTTTTCTTTCTGGAGCCTTATGCAGGCGTCTCTTTGAATTACGTTTATCTGAATTCAAAGGATGATCCGTATAGCGTTTGGAAGCCAGTACCTAAGCTTGGGTTGAAGCTAAAAATATTACCATTTTTCAGTATTGGAAGTGAAGTTACATTCGTTACCAATAAAGTTCTAAATAACTCATGGATATGGAATATCGGTGCAACAGCTAGATTCTAAGATTCACAACTTTATAGAAAGCCATTTCAGACTAAAGCATTTGACAATATACTTCTGTGAAGAGCGAACAGTATCACGATAACAACCTTGAAAATTTCCTTCTTGAACTTGGTGCAGGCTTTACATTTGTGGCTGGCATAAATCCCTAAGTAATATAAAACATCATTATATGGAGAAAATATATGGAAGAAATGACAACTTACCAACGTATAAGCAGAACCTACAATCATCAAGAACCAGATCGAGTGCCGATAACAGATTGGGTATGGGGGTCTGCTATGGTTCGCTGGCAACATGAAGGATTACCTGTTGGTATTGATACTGATAACTATTTTGGTTTGGATAACATCATTACAATCGGCATTGATACTAGCCCTAGATACGAATATAAGCTTATCGAAGAAACTGATACATATAAGATCGAACGAGATGAATGGGGAGTTACAAAAAAAAACTTTATGCCAATTAGCGCTACTCCACATTATCTCGATTGCGCTATCAAAGACCCTCAAACTTGGCAAGAAGCAAAACAACGTATGATGCCCAGTCGTGACCGCATTGATTGGGATAGGTTTAAAAAATACTATAAACAATGGCGTCAATCAGGAGCATGGCTTATGGTTACGCCATGGTTTGGCTATGACATAATCAACTCCCGTGTATGCGGAACTGAGACTATCTTATATGCAATGGTTGATAATCCTGAATGGGTTATGGATATGTTTAATTATGGTTGTGATCTCAGTTTGTCGCTTCTGGATATGATATGGAATGAAGGATATACGTTTGATGAGTTAATGTGGTTTGATGATATGGCATATAGAAATGGATTGATCTTCTCTAAAAATATGTGGAAAGAGATGATCCGTCCATATCAAAAATGCGCAATTGATTGGGCGCATGCACATGGAATCAAAGCTCATTTGCATTGCTGTGGAAACGTAAATGAGCTAATCCCTGATTTAATTGAAATAGGTCTTGACGCACTTAACCCATTAGAAGTTAAAGCCGGTATGGACCCAGTACAGATCAAAAAGATGTATGGAAATGATCTGATGCTTCGAGGTGGATTTGACGTTCAGCATTGGTCTGATATAGAAAAGGCTGAAGCGGATATTAGAACAATTCTCCCAATAATGATGGAATCAGGCGGTTATATGTTCACTTCCGATCATAGTATTCCGGATAGCGTTAGTCTGGATAATTATCGCCGAATAGTTGAATTAGTAAAGCAAGTAGGCAAATATTAAGTAATAGGTGGTTAATCAAACTTTTAAAGAGGTATTCTTATGAGCAATCCTGATAATATTCCTTATGCTGAGATTAAGTTCTGCAACGGCACTCCCACATTCTTTCTTGATGGCGCCCCTACTTTCTATTCTGCTTTATGGTTGACTACCCTTACAGCAAATTCGTGGTCAGATGCAGAATTAGTGAGAAAATACGCTGAAAATACCGATATACACATCTATGCGTTTGATGTCGGTGAAGCATGGTGTGGTCCAAGAGATGGTAAAACGGGACATTTCGACTTCTCTCCGATAGACGCCAAATTTGATAACATAATAAAAGCTGATCCGAAGGCACGCTTTCATCTAAGGATCGGTTTGGAGCAAAATGGTTCTTGGTGGCAAAAACTTAATCCTACGGAGTGTGAAGTTACCTCACAGGGAATACAAATTCAGCAATCATTCGCATCACAAGTCTGGCGTGATGAAGCGAAGGAATTTTTGAAGGCTTTTGCAAAGCATATACAAGAGATAGGCATGGCTAATCGTGCTATTGCATATCAGGTTGGCGCAGGTCATACTGGCGAATGGTGTAAGCGTAATTCATCTATGGCAACCCCATGCGGTGATTACAGCGAACCAATGCACAGGCATTTTCAAGGGTGGCTTCGTAAAAAATACTGCGATGATGTCTATATTCTCCGTAAAGCATGGAAAAATGATACCGTTACCTTTAATACTGTCGAAGTGCCATCAGAAAACCAACAGCTTCATACGCTTAACTATTCATTTCGTGATCCTCAACTAGAGCGCAATGTTATTGATTATTTACAGTGTTTAGCTGAACTATGCGGTGATCTTGTCATTGATTTTTGCAATACAGTAAAAGATGCAACAAACCATAAGAGTCTTGCCGGGGCATTTTATGGATACGTTCTTGAAATGTCATGGAATTCGTGTTTCTTCGCAGAATGGGCTGAACGATGGCAGGAAGGTGATTATACCACATTACAAAGAAGTGGTCATTTAGGATTAAAACAAGTGCTAGAATCCCCTGATGTGGACTTTTTGGTAAGTCCTTATGGCTACGGATTTCGTGGTATTGGCGGCGATGGTCCCAGTATGTTACCAACAGAATCTGTCCGTCTTCATGGTAAACTGTATATTTATGAAGAAGATTCTCGCCTTCACGTTGGACAGTTTCACACTACTTTTGGAAAGGCAACAGACCTTAATCAAAGCAAAGCAATTTTACGTCGTAACTTTGCATATATAGTGACACATGGTCAAGGTGTTTGGACTTTTCCGTATGATGATGTAGATATTTTCGATGAAATAAAATCATTCAAAGAAAAAGGTAATTTTTCTGTTGAAACAGATAGATCGTCACAATCAGAGATCGCTGTTTTTGTGGATGATGAGAGTTTCTTTTACGAATCGCTCAAGAATGATCTTGATGTCCCGCTTATATTTCACCAGCGTTTACAGGGCTTGCCAAGAATAGGCGCACCTTATGATATTTATTTTCTGGATGATCTTTTAAGTGGAAAACTCAAATCATATAAACTCTATATCTTTTTAAATGCGTTTCGGCTTGATGAAAAGCGTCGTGAATCACTTAAACGAGAGATACAGAAAGATAATCATGTTGCTTTATGGATATATGCGCCTGGGTACATAAATGAGGAAGCTTCACTCGATAACATGACAGATATAACAGGATTCAAGTTTGGTATGGGCAAACAACCGTGGAGTTCATTTATGCACATCACAAATTTCAAACACCCTATAACTAATGGTTTATTGCAAGATATGTTCTGGGGAACAGAAAGCCACATATCACCTCATTTTCATATTCAGGATAATGATGCCTTGATCCTCGGTCAGGTAGTATATTCACAGGGCAGTTGTGTACCGGGGATGGGAGTTAAAGTATTTCCTGAATGGAATTCAATATACATTGCTTCACCAAATATACCCGCCCAGATTCTACGAGGTATAGCTCGTTTTGCAAAGGTTCATCTATATAACGAAGAGGGTGATATTATTTACGTCTCAAATAATATGCTTGGTATTCATACGGTATCAGGTGGAATACGAACGTTTAAATTACCTCAAAAGGTTGAATTGATTTATGATCTTTTTAAGGAAGAACCGATTGCTTACAATTCCGATAGTTTCCAAATAGAATTAGAGCCAATTTCATCAGCGCTTTACTATATTGGTGACAACTTAATTCGCTAACAGTATCAATTCGTGTAATATTACGAGTTTTTCAGTTAGTTGAGGAATAGTCGTAATTCATGAAAAAACACGGAGACACAGAGGCACGGAGAGAACTTAGAAAGTATGAAGGATGAAACGTAATACTGTTTCTTCTTTTTCATCCATCATTCTTCCGCCTTCATCTTTTTCTCCGTGCCTCTGTGTCTCCGTGTTTAAATTCTTTCTATTTCTATAAGTGAAAAACTCGTGTAATATCTGAAAGTGGCACAAGGAGGAGATCATGATAAAGAATCTATTGAATTTTGAACCGCAAGACAGTCCGTATACAACAAAGCCGCCTTTCTTGTTCACCTATGGAGGTAAATCATCTGCCGAATTGCTCAATATCAAGGAGCAAAAACACCTTGTGCATAAGCTAGATGACCAGCGCACAGAGCATACGCTAACCTACACCACCGACCCTAAGTCAGATTTGGTCATTCGCTGTGTAGTCATCGAATACCACGATTTCCCTACTGTAGAATGGACGCTTTATTTCAAAAATATAGGTACTATAGATACTCCAATGCTTGAGAACATCCAGGCGCTTAATATAGAATTTAACCACAATTCGACAAAAGAGTTTCTGCTTCATCATAACGTTGGCTCTCCATGCCAACCTTCAGATTACGCTCCGCTTGAAACCTCGCTTCCGCCGAACTCCACTAAGCGTATCAGCGCTGCGGGTGGTAGACCGACTAACTCGGATATGTCATATTTCAACTTGGAATGTGGCGACGAAGGTATTATAATAGCAATCGGTTGGCAAGGTCAGTGGTCTGCTGAGTTCGTTCGGGATGGTTCGAATGGGATTCATATTCAGGCAGGTCAGGAGTTAACTCACTTTAAACTGCACCCCGGCGAGGAGGTACGTACCCCGCTAATCGTCCTACAATACTGGAATGGGGATTGGATTAGCGCACAGAACGTCTGGCGAAGGTGGATGTTTGCACACAATATCCCAATGTCAGAAGGCAAGCCATTGAAGCCGCAGTTGTTCGGATGCAGTTCCCATTTTACTGATGAGATGGTCACTGGAAATGAAGAGAATCAGATATATTTCATCAACCGTTATCTTGAGGAACACCTGAAGATTGACTACTGGTGGATGGATGCCGGTTGGTATTTCTGCAACGGTTCATGGGGAAATACCGGCACTTGGGAAGTAGATACCGACCGCTTTCCAAGAGGATTGCGCGCCATAAGCGACTATGCACACTCGAATGACGTCAAGACCATCGTCTGGTTTGAGCCAGAGCGGGTCGCACCAAACACATGGCTTACACAGAACCATCCTGAATGGATATTAGGAGGTAAGAATGGCGGTTTGCTTAATTTAGGAAATTCAGAAGCACGGAATTGGCTAACCGATCACGTTGACAAACTCATAACTGACCAGGGCATAGACCTTTATCGGGAGGATTTCAACATAGACCCATTGAGTTTTTGGCAGACTAATGACACGGAGGACCGACAGGGCATTACGGAGATCCGATATGTAGAAGGACATCTGGCATACTGGGATGAGTTGCTACGCCGACACCCGAATCTGCTTATAGACTCTTGCGCTAGCGGAGGACGACGAAACGATCTAGAAACCATGCGCCGTTCGGTGCCGCTCTGGCGGACGGATTGGCGACTTGATCCTATTGGTACACAGTGCCACACTTACGGTATCTCTACATGGATCCCACTTAGTGGAACCGGTTCAGGGGTATTTTCTGCTTACGATTTCCGAAGCAATATGGTTCCCTTTACAAATTGCATCTGGGATATGCGCATCAAAGACGCTGACTATGATCTGATGCGCCGTTTGACTATGGAGTTCCGTCAGGTTGCCGACTACTATCTTGGTGACTACTACCCCCTTAGCCCTTACAGTCTGGAAAGGGAAGCTTGGATGGCTTGGCAGTTCAACTGCCCGGATATCGGTGAAGGCATGATACAGACATTCCGTCGTGATAAGAGCATGTATGAATCAGCTCGGTTTAAATTAAAAGGACTGAATCCTGACGCCCTTTACACTATAAAAAATATGGATGTTCCCGGTTTAGAGGAGATGACTGGCAGTGATTTGATGGAAAAGGGATTGGTCGTTAGCATCCCGAATCAACCCGGTGCTGTCATAATCACTTATAAAAAGGTCAAGTAAATACTATATCAAAGGAGCAGGAAATATGTTTTCTTCAACAGATCACTTCTGGTATCATCAACCGTTATCGTATTTGGGTTTAGGTTATTTGACAAAGTAAAATATAAGGTAAAAGTGTTAGAGCAACGTAAAACAATTCTAATAGAAAGGAGAAAGGCAATTCCTCCAACGGCTGATGAAGGTTAAATAATTAATCGGGTAATCCAGTAATAGAGCTTTTAAATCCCCCTAACCCCCTTTTTCAAAGGGGGAATCAGTTCTCCCCTTTAGCAAAGGGGAGTCAGAGGGGATTTGATTCGCTTTATTTTATTACCCGATTAATTATTTAATCTTCATAAGCTCATTGGTTTCCTTGCCGAAAAGGATCATGAGAATAGGATGGGCTTCAAAGAGTATCACACCAACAAAAACAGTTGTGTTGTCAGGACACTTTAATGCACGGGTGACACAGAATGTAAATGATCCAATAACGGCAACAGTCTTGGTAATTGAAACAAGCGATGATCAAGCCATTATGGTATCGTGTGACCTGCTTATTATAGAAAAAAACGTTCAGGATAAGTTGCGTGAGATTTTAAAACTTAAACTGCCCGAATTTGATCACAAAAAGATATTTCTTAATGCTACTCATACACATACTGCGCCAAATACGATAGAAGATTGGTATCCTCCACAAGATAAGGAAGTTATGACATCCGCTGAGTATACAGATTTCCTTGTGAATTGTGTGTCTGATGCTGTGGTCGAAGCATGGGAGAGTCGCAAGCCCGGTGGTGTTAGCTGGGCATTAGGTCATGCGGTGATAGGACATAACAGGAGAGCTGTTTATTTTGATGAATCCGCCCAAATGTATGGTAATACAAACAGGGAGGATTTTGACTGTATGGAAGGTTACGAAGACCACAGCGTAGATATGCTCTTTCTCTGGGATCAGGAACAGAAACTTACAGGGGTAGTTATCAATTTAGCTTGCCCTTCTCAGGTAACCGAGGGAGCGTCTCATATTTCAGCGGATTTCTGGCATGAAGTAAGAGTAGAGTTAAAAAAAAGGTATTCAAATGACCTGTTTATATTACCACAATGCAGTTCTGCTGGCGATCAATCCCCTCATTTTTTACTCAATGGACAGGCTGAAGAAAATATGCGAAAAAGAAAAGGGGTATCAGAGCGCGAAGAAATAGCTATCAGAATTGCCAATGCTGTTGATTATGTATTGCCATTTGCTAAGAGTGACATAAAGACAGATATTCCTTTCAAACATATTATGCAAGAAATTAACCTTCCCATAAGACAGGTAACTGAAAAGGAATTAGAGCTTGCGCGGCTGGAATATGATAGATTAATGAAAAAACAGCCGTTCGATAAGAATTCCGGGGAATTCCTTGCCTTGCGCCGCACTGAAAACATAATAAAAAGGTATGAACAACAAGAAAAAAATCTATTTCGTCAGATAGAATTTCATGTTATTAGACTCGGAGATGTTGTTTTTGCTACTAATCCTTATGAAATGTTCCTTGATTATGGCATACGTATTAAGGCTCGAAGTAAGGCATTGCAGACTTTTATAGTCCAATTAGCATGCACATGCACCTGGGGTGAATATTTACCAACAGCTAAAACCGTTGCGGGTGGCGGATACGGAGCAGAGGTTGTAAGTAACCTTGTAGGACCCGAAGGCGGACAATTGCTTGTTAATCAGACTGTTAAGCTGATCAATGAGATGTGGAACGACTCAAACCCCACGCATAATCAGCATTAAATAATTAATCGGGTAATCCAATAATCTGGTTAAATTTCTAGCTCAGAGAAGGAATATAGAATGGATCAGCGCACTCTGGATGTGCTTGAATTTCATAGAATAAAAGAAATCCTATCTACTTATGCATCATCAAGCTTAGGGAAGTCCTTTGTTTTGCTGATCCAACCGGGGACGGATATTCACCAGATTGAAGTCTGGCAAAGGCAAGTCACTGAACTGAAACGATTGATGGGCAATAGGGAATTGCCATTAGGTGGGATAAGAGACATAAGATCACATCTGGAGAGTATCAAAGACCCGGTATCTGTGATGGGTTGCGAAGCCTTGCTGGACATTCATAGTACTTTACAATCTGCCCGAAACATCAAAGGCTATCTATCCGATTTAAGCAATGATTATCCAAACTTATCCAATCTGGGTAAAAAAATAGGCATATTCAAAGACATCGAGGATATTATATACGCAAGTATTGATCTTCAAGGCGTGATAAAAGATAACGCAACTCAGAAACTGCATACCATACGCAAAGAGATTGATGTAAAAAGGGCGAGGATCAAAAGTAAGTTACATTCATTAATGCGATCCGCACATCTGAGCCAATATTTGCAGGATAGCACTGTTACTATCCGTAATGATAGATCAGTTATTTTAATAAAAGCCAGATTCAGAGATAAAGTTTCGGGCATAGTGAGGGATCAGTCGGACAGCGGTGAGTCTGTTTTTATCGAACCAGAGGCAATAACGAGTGCTGGTGATGAGCTTCATCAGCTTATTCAGGAAGAAAAACAGGAGATGTTTAGAATCCTTCAGGAGATCACTTCAAAGATAAGAAATAAGCTTGATGATATTTTTCAAACTCTCAAAATGCTCTCTATCGTTGATCTAATATTTGCCAAAGTATGCTTCAGCAGAGATTTTAACATGACTGAACCTATCCTGAATCAAGATAGCATAATAGATATAAAAAAAGCCCGACACCCATTGTTGATGTTTGAGAAAGGCTGGGGCAGACATTTAGGTCAACCAAAAAAAGAGCCTGATCCTGATTCCGTAGTTCCTATTGATATAAGAATTGGAGAGGATTTTGATACCTTAGTTATCACAGGTCCAAATACGGGCGGTAAGACGGTATCGTTAAAGACTGTGGGAATACTGGCTTTGATGACTCAAGCAGGATTACACATTCCGGCAATGCCCGGCTCACGAGTTGCCATATTTCGTGATATATTCGCTGATATTGGTGATGAACAGAGTATTCAGCAAAATCTGAGTACATTTTCTGCTCATTTGACACAGATAGTCAGAATACTGAATAATGCAGATCGCCAAATATTAGTTTTACTTGATGAACTTGGTACTGGTACTGATCCTCAAGAGGGTGCCGCTCTTGGAATTGCCATTATAGACTTTTTACATGAAAAAGATGCACGCACTATGGCTACTACGCATCTAACTGCATTGAAAACTTATTCTCATATACATCCGAGAATTGAGAACGCATCCGTAGAATTTGATATGGAAACACTCCAGCCAACGTATAGATTGTTTATAGGAACTTTTGGCAGTAGTAATGCGTTAGCTATCGCAAGCAGATTGGGATTACCAAAGCAGGTCGTATCAAAAGCTATGGAATTGGTACAAAGAGAAGATGCCCGAATTGAAGATTTAATAAATGCTCTTCAGCAAGTCAAAGCCAAACTGGAAAATGAGCGTGTGGAAGTAGCAATCGCAAAAGAAGAAGCACTAAAGATAAAAAACCAATACGAAACTATGGTACAATCTCTAAAAGAAAGAGAAGAGAAATTAGCGAGTTCTGTTAATATCGAAGTTGAAGAAAAACATGAAGAAGAGAATTTTGAGCCTGTCCCCGTTACTTTTGAATCACTGAAACAGGGAGATATGGTGCGGATCCGAAGTCTTAATACAGTAGGTCAGGTAATAAAAAAGATTGGTGAGAAGAATAAAATCTTGATCCGTGCTGGTCTGATGAAAGTGGAAGTACGTGCAGATGATTTGGAGTCTGTAAGAGTTTGATAATTAACACACCCCTACCCCTCTCAAGAGGGGAGTTAGAGCCAATTCCCCCTTTAGCTAAAGGGGGATAAAGGGGGATTTGATTAAGGCTATCGGATCAATAGATACTTATAAATATTAATGGTGTTATGATGAGAAGCTAAATACCTTTGGATAGATTCATTCAATATATGTTTATTTAATCAAATTCCCCCTTCCCCCTTTTAGCTAAAAGGGGGTTATAAATCCTCTATCCACAATGGTTTATAGACTTGTGGGTAAAGATTAGCTCAAGAGGGGAGTTAGAGCCAATTCCCCCTTTAGCTAAAGGGGGAAAAAGGGGGATTTGATTAAGGCTATCGGATCAATAGATACTCAAAAATATCAATGGCGTTATTGATGATATACCAAAATACCTTTGGTAAATTCATTCAGATATATGACTTATTTAATCAAATTCCCCCTTCCCCCTTTTAGCTAAAAGGGGGTTATAAATCCTCTATCCACAATGGTTTATAGACTTGTGGGTAAAGATTAGCTCAAGAGGGGAGTTAGAGCCAATTCCCCCTTTAGCTAAAGGGGGAAAAAGGGGGATTTGATTAAGGTTTTCGGATCAATAGATACTCAAAAATATCAATGGCGTTATTGATGATATACCAAAATACCTTTGGATAGATTCATTCAATATATGTTTATTTAATCAAATTCCCCCTTCCCCCTTTTAGCTAAAAGGGGGTTACAAATTCTTTATTCACGTGGTTTTATAGGCTTATGAGTAAAGATTAATATAATAAGTTTGAATTATCAAAATCTCTTAGCTTAATGCCTATGGGGTTAGGGGGATTTGAGGCGATTTATTTATGACCCGATTAATTATTTAATGTTCAGAGAGGGTAGAGGTGCGCGATGGCTTAACCACAAATTTACTGGTTGGATGTGTAAAATGCACGTAAACAAATTAGATGAGCTAAAATCAAAAGAATCTCATTTCAAATTCGGAGAATCCCTTCTTGGATTTCATTCTTGGGTTATTTACATATTTTTATACCTACCGATAATAGTCCTCATAGTTTTTTCTTTCAGTAAGTCTCGTGGAAGTTCATTAAGCGAATCACTTTTTACTCTCAATCTAAGTGAATATCAAAGTAGCCTTGATTCTGGTATAATCTCAGAAAAATTAAAAAAAGAGTTTATCATTCGACAATATCCACTATCGGAATATGCGACAACGTCAGCTCAAAAGGTGGGAAGAAAATGGCGAATATCAGATAAGGTGATATTTGATATTGATAATGCTTCTCAGACAGAATGGGCATTGAATCACAATACTGTAACAGATCAGCTACGCCAACAATTTAAGTCTTATGGCACACCTTTATCTTACAATCTTGAAATCAATATTGAGAATAATGAAAATGAAGTTAGCAAGTCTTTAAATCCCCCTTTATCCCCCTTTCAAAAGGGGGAGACTGAGTTCCCACTTGAAAAGGGGGGAAGGGGGGATTTTAAGACCTATAATGAAAAAACCAAAGAAATTAATAAAGGGTGGTTGATAAAAGATAAAAATCATACATATAAAATTAGTAAAAATGATAAAAAATTGAATGTATTGACTGATAAAAATATGTTATACTCAGTCAGAAAAGTAAGAGATGAAATTTGGGTTTCGTTATGGTATGGTTTTTCGCTTGATTGGTATAAAAAGCTGTTTACTGATAGAGAAATCTTTGGACCAACGAAAAATAGCCTGATAGTAGCTGTTATTTCTACGATCATATCTACGATTTTGGGTACAATGATTGCTTTTGCGATGAGTCGTTTCAATTTCCCCGGCAAAAGCATTTTTGATTCGATACTTCTCATGCCTATTATCATTCCAGATATAGTTATGGGTATTTCGCTTTTGACTTTCTACGTGCTTATACACTTTACTCTTGGGCTGGTTTCCATAACCATCGCACACATTGCCTTCAATATATCTTTTGTTGCAGTAGTTGTTACAGCAAGGCTTCATGGATACGATAAAACTTTGGACGAAGTAGCTATGGACCTTGGAGCAAACCAATTTCAGACGTTTATGAAAGTGACTCTCCCATTGATTGCACCCGGTGTAATCGGCGGGGCATTGATAGCTTTTACGCTTTCACTTGATGATTATCTTATAACTTCTCTTGTGGCAGGTATTGGTTCTACTACTTTGCCCATCAAAGTCTATTCAATGATGAAGTTTGGTGTAACACCTGAGGTTAATGCTCTTTCTACACTTATTCTTTTCTTTACTATAGTTCTGATACTATTCGCACAGCGGCTTGGTAATTTAGGGGGGAAGATATGAATAAAATAACGAGACGTAACTTTCTTAATATCGCACTATCTACTGGTGCTTTATCCTTTTTAGGTTTACAGGGGATGTCTTGCAGTAGAAAGAAAAAAGAGCTTTTCGTCTATAACTGGCCTTATTACGTCAGTGATAACACAATCCCGACTTTTGAAAAGGAATTCAAAGTAAAAGTTACTTACGATAATTATTCAAGCAACGAAGAAATGCAGGCTAAGATTCAAGCGGGAGCAGTAGGTTACGACCTGATATTTCCAAGTGACTATATGGTAGGCGTAATGCGTGGACAGAACTTGCTTGAAGAATTTGACATGAAGAATATACCAAACTTCAAGTATATAGAGGAAAGGTTTAAAAACCTTGAGTTTGACCCCGATAACAAATACTCTATACCATACTTTTGGGGAACTACCGGGATAGGCTACAACTCCGATAAGGTTAAAGATAAAGTAGATAGCTGGTCTATACTCTGGGACGAAAAATATAAGGGTAGAATATCAATGCTGGATGATATACGTGGTCTTCTCAATCCCCCCCTTAAACTTCTCAACTGCTCTATTAACACTACAGACCCCACAAAAATTGAAGAAGCCAAGCAGATGCTTCTCAAACAGAAATCGCTTGTAAAAGCTTATACTTCTGATACTTATGTGGATTTTCTGAAATCTGGTGATATATGGTTAGCTCAAGGGTACAGCGGTGATGTTTTTCAGGCACTAAAAGTTAATAAGACCATAAAATACATAATTCCTAAAGAAGGTACTGATATGTGGATTGATAATATGTGTATCCCTAAAGGCTCAAAGAATAAAGAGATAGCGGAGAAGTTCGTCAACTACATTCTTAGACCCGAAGTAATTGCGGATATATCAAATTTTACGTGGTATGCAAATGCCAATAGTGCTTCATTGGCTTTCATGAAACCTGAGATCAGGGATAATCCAGCAATATTTCCACCAAAAGAAGTGCTTGATAAGTGCGAGTTCCTGAAGGATTTAAAGGAAGTAAATAAGTTATACGAAAAAGCTTATAACAACATAAAATCAGCGTAATTATACGAGTTTTTCATTGTATAGGAAATAAAAAGAAGTTAAACACGGAGACACAGAGGCACGGAGAGAACTTAGAAAGTATGAAGGAGAGATATATCATGTCTGACAGAATTTACAAAATCGGTGCTATTGGCAGAAAAGGCAAAGGCGATTATGGTCACGGTTTGCATATAGCATATAAAGGTCTGAAAAATGTTGAGTTTATTGCAGTAGCGGATACGGATGAAGCTGGCAGAGAAAAGGCTAAAACTGAAACTGGTGCAAAACGTGCTTATGCTGATTATCATGAGATGCTGGAAAAAGAAAATCTTGATATAGTCAGCGTTTGTCCAAGATGGGTTGATTGTCATCTTGATATGATTCTTGCTTGTATTGAGGCTGGTTGCCACATATACAGCGAAAAGCCTATGGCGTCAAGCCTCGAAGATGGCGATCGAATGATAGAATCCGCTGATCGTGCTGGACTAAAGATCGCTGTGGCTCATCAAGGTGTGTATTTACCCGGAATACAAACAATAAAACGAATGTTATATGAAGGGTGTATTGGTACAATACAGGCAATATATGGCCATGGAAAACAAGATAGTCGTGGCGGTGGGGAAGACATGATAGTACTTGGTACGCATCTATTCAACATGATGCGATTCTTCGTCGGCGACGTTGACTGGATGTTTTCTCATGTCACATATCAAGGACACGATATAACCCTAGATGATGTAAGAGAAGGAACAGAACCTGTTGGTCTTATAGCAGGTGATTGTATAAACAGTTACTTTGCTTTTAAGAACGGAGTATCAGGCTTTTTCGATTCACGTAAAGATCAAATAGGAAGTGACAAAAGATATGGTATGGATATTGTAGGCAGTAATGGTATAATATCTCTGCGAGGTGGTACTGCTAGCGATATATCGCTTTATTCTTATCCTCTATGGTCTCCGAGTGATACTTCTCAGAAATGGGAACCTCTTAAACTTGATGATACTTCATTAGCTACGGGTAACCAATTAGCGATCATAGACCTTATAGATGCAATAGAGAATGACCGTAAACCGATCTCTAGTGGAAGTGATGCGGTTTTTGCTCTTGAGATGATACTCGGTACTTATGAATCACAACTCACGAGTGGACGAGTAAATTTTCCAATGAAGAATAGAAAACATCCACTAAATTAGGAGAATAGTAGTTCATGCAGTTTCTTTACCAGACAGTTAAGGAGATAATTGAGACAGGACGTGTTGGAACTCCTGTATTTGTGAGATTTGTTGTTCAGATAATGCCTTCAGGTGAGCATATACTTGACACCCTTGCCCGATTTCTTGTGATAACAGGGTCATGGTTGACTTCGATACCTATAAAGGTCTACGTTCAACACAGAGAGAATTCTGCTCAGATCACTGCTAGTGTCGAATACGCTGGCGGACAAACTGCCATAGTAAGTGTAAATATTGCTAATGTTATCTCATCAAGAATTGACCTTATGATGATCGGTAACAAAGGTGCAGTATATCAGGATGGTGAAATGATGCCTCCCGGATTTGACGTAGACTTTGAACCATCATCAATCCCTGAATGGTTGATGGACGCAATTGAGCAATCGTTATTTGCTGGCAAACCAGTATCCATTGAGGAGGTGGTTGATCTTGACTTTGATTAAGTCTCAGCCTTATGGGGTACTACTGGTATCAGGATTGATGACCCATCAGGAAAACTATGCGGATTTTTTCTTAGCAGACCCAAGATGTGTACTTATTGCAGTAACAGACGAACCTGACGTGCCATCTCGCCGTGCAGATTTGAACCGAAAATTTGCTTCCAAAATGAATCTTCCGTATATACCCGATCTTGATGAAGCCCTTAAACGTGAAGATGTAGATATTGTAAGTGTTTGTGCTGAGCATGAAAGACGTGGCAGAATAGGAGTTAAATGCGCAAAGGCTAAAAAGCATGTTTATCTGGATAAACCTATGGCGTGTAATGTAGCTGATGCTGACGCAATAGTCTCTGCTGTCGAATCTACGGGTGTAAAAAGCCAAGTTTATAGCATGATCTATAGCTCATGGGCGCAAAAAGCAAAACAAGCTGTCGAATCAAATGCAATCGGTGAAATTATCGCAATACACTGTGATATTTTGTTTGCCAAAGGATATACAAGCGATGCTCCTCTTGGAATACCACGCAAGCAAGACCCTTACCCAAAACACTTCACATTCATTGACTCAAAACGTGAACTAAGGGCAACCGGGGTCTATTCTGTCGGATTAATAAGATGGATAACTGGTGCTGAAGTGAAGACTGTTTATGGAATTACAGAAAACTACTTCTTTGCAGAGCATCTACACAATGATGTGGAGGATTTCGGCATCCTTGCTATGAGACTCGAAAATGATGTTATGGCAACTATATCCGCCGGTAGAATCGGTTATACAAGCCACACATCACACGGACCTATGAGAGTACATCTAGTCGGCACTAAAGGATTAATGACGTTTGATGCACATAAACCACGAATTGAAGTATATACTAATGAACCACCATGGATGCCTCCACCGCTAAATCCTGATGACCCAATGGGATTCTGGAACAGTACGTATAAAAATTCAAAATCCAAGAAGAATTGGGTTCCCATCAGTTCTGACCAGCGCCATAATAATGATGTAAGCTATTTCATTGACTGCATAGAATCAGATCGCAATAGCGAGGTATCGGTAAAAGACGGAGCCGCTCAGGTAGAAATTCTGATGGCTGGTTATATATCAGCGGAAAGCGGAAACATTGTTTCACTTCCAATTCCAAGACAGTGAAGAATTTGCTATCATTATTGGTTGACAATATGGTTGTTTTGTATGATAATAATTAGCATCCTTATGCAATGCTCATAAGCGGTACAAGTGTAGTAATACCTATTTGATACGACTTTTTCAGTTAGCTAAGGAATAGTCATAATTCATGAAAAAACACGGAGACACGTAGAAAAAGGATGAAGGCGGGAGGATGATGGATGAAATTGATCAAATACTGTAATACTCGTTTCTTCATTTTCATCCATCATCCTTCATCCCTCATACTTTCTAACAACTCTCCGTGTTTAACTTCTTTTTATTTCTATAAGTGAAAAACTCGTATATTTGATATAGAAATGAGACCTAAAATGTCATTCTGAGTGACCGAAGGAAACGAAATTGAAGATTGGAAGATTCTTCACTCCGTTCAGAATGACAAAAAGAATGAGTCTCGTTTCTAACTAAAATTGGTATAAAATATCAGAACATAACAATTTGTGATATATTGGGGGACAAAGATAATGTTGATCATCGGTGAGAAAATCAATACAACAAAGAAATCTATAAATAATGCTGTTGAAGCAAAAGATGCAGAACTGATCCGCAACGAAGCCATAAATCAGTTGGAATCCGGCGCAAATATTATAGATGTTAATACCGGAACAAGGATAAAGTCTGAGGTAGCTGATATGGAATGGCTTGTTAATACAATTCAAGGCGCCGTTGATTGCCGTCTTTGTATTGACAGTCCTGATCCAGCGGCACTCAAAGCTGGTCTTGCTCTCTGCAAACAGAAACCAATGGTAAACTCGATAACGGGAGAGAAAGATAGAATTGACGCTATCATGCCAATGGTGAAAGACGCTGGCGCCAGCGTAGTTGCACTGACTATGGATGAAAAAGGGATGCCGACAACTGGTGAAGATAGACACCGTATTGCAGTCAAAATAATAGAAATGATACAAAAATATAACATCCCGATGGATGATATATACTTCGATGCTCTGATACAACCCGTTGGCTCAAATCCCGAACAGGGTTTGGCTGTTCTTGATGGGATTAGACTCATAAGACAGTCTTTCCCAGAAGCTCATATTATTTGTGGGTTGAGCAACATCTCTTATGGTTTGCCCGAAAGAAAGCTTTTGAATAGGACGTTCCTGCCGATGGCGATGAATGCAGGATTGGATTCAGCAATAATGGATCCTACGGATAAAATGCTAATGACGGCTATATTGGCATCATCTGCTCTTCTTGCTAAAGATGAATATTGCATGACTTATATTTCATCATGGCGTCAAGGAAAACTCGTTCCTTAGATTGAAAGATTCTAATTTCCTAATCTTTTAATCTTCAATGCCTAATATGTTGGTTAATGTCTGTCAACGCCCTTAACCCTTATGGTTATTAGCTTTAAGCCCAAGATGTTGACGTTGACAGGGGTGTGTACACAAATAAACAGTTGAAGATTCTAAGATTTAAAGATTAGGAAATCTGATATAAGTCTTGTATTTAATCTTCAATCTTCTAATCTTTAATCTTTTCTCTTAGTGGTTATTTTCTTTGATAATATTTATGTCCGACATTGAGCAGGTACAAAACACAATAGATAGTATGGTCAAGTAAGTAAAACCACAATATGTTGTAAAATGTAATTCAATGAGATTATATATTAGATTTCTTTCGATTTATTTTTCTCAACCTATTGTGGTATAAGAAATTTTAACTACAATGTATTGTATAATCCGATCTGCTCAATGTAGGTATTATCAATTATTATTTGCATTACAGCACAAGTTCTAATCTCCAGCAGAGCGATATATAGAAAATCAATTAGAAGATTGAATACATTGCTAATTTTGAATCTTCAATCTTTTAATCTTAGAATCTTCTAATCTTTAACTGTTTATTTGTGTACACACCCCTGTCAACGTCAACATCTTGGGCTTAAAGCTAATAACCATAAGGGTTAAGGGCGTTGACAGACATTAACCAACATATTAGGCATTGAAGATTAAAAGATTAGAAATTAGAATCTTAAAATCTTTAATTTTCTAATCGTTATTTGTTTTATAATGTTACATAACAGCAAAATATATACTATATGCCAATTGGGTTAAAGGATCGGTGGATAGATGGTACCTAAGCAGATATTTCTGACAAAGGGCATGGGCAAACACAAAGAAAAATTAACGAGTTTTGAAATGGCACTAAGAGCCGCAGGTATAGCACAATATAACCTCGTCAAAGTGTCAAGCATATTTCCACCTGGATGTAAAATGATCACAAAAGAAAGAGGATTAAAACTGCTTTCTCCGGGAGAGATAGTTTTTTGTGTTATGAGTGAAAATAGCACAAATGAACCTCATAGACTGGTTGCCGCATCTGTTGGGTTAGCAGTACCAAAAGAAAAAGAATCTTATGGTTATTTGTCAGAACATCATAGTTTTGGACAGAAAGAAAATGATGCAGGAGAATACGCTGAATCACTTGCGGCGGAAATGTTAGCAACAACGCTTGGCGTCGAATTTGACGAAAACGCAAGTTGGGATGAACAGAAAGAATATTACAGGATTTCCGACAAGATAGTTAAAACTACAAATATATGCCAAACAGCTATAGGTGACAAAAATGGGTTATGGACAACGGTCATATCTGTCGCAGTCCTTATACCCGATATAGACTAAACTACAAACAGTCTTTTCAGATCGTTTATAAGAAAGTATATCAAAATGGCAGAACTTGGTTTACAGACAAAATCAGAAGCGATTGTGTACATGACAAAAGACGTTTTGGCAAAGATACCGACAGAACTTGATGATATGACTACTGACAGTGTTGATGTTCTAATTAATAACCTCTACGTCTTAAAATATTACTGTTCCCAGAAAAATTTTAACCCGAATGTCATCAGTAGGCTTGATAACCTAGTTGAAACGAGTCAAGGTCTGTGGGAACTTCTGGATTCAAACTCTAATACTTTCATGTATCTAAAAGAGATGTATACTATTAGGAGTTTGGACCTTGTTGCCAGTTTACTTGGGCAATACGAAGAAACAACGTCTGGAGAAGAAACATTTAGAGACTTTGTTATTAGTTCAGTCGCAACTTTTCTGGGTTGGAAATCTGATACTATATGGGTTGATGTCGCCAAGATAGATCATTATGCCCCTTCCAAAACTCATATAAGAAGATTACGTGAGGAATTCTGGCGATTGATAAGCGATTCACCAAAAAACGGTGATCAGATAACTCTGGAGAAAACTATTGAACTTGGTGAAAAAATGAGTCTTCTTCTGAAACTCATGGTAAGTGACGAATTTCCTGCACCCGGTCGTGCATTGCTATTAGCTACTACATACACTATGCTTTTGAGATTGCAGATTGATAAAATAATTGTAGCCATGCAATCGAATGGAGAATAAAATGAAGAAAAAGGGAGAGATACTTGAAACGATAATAATATACGTTGCACTTATCTCACTTATGCCAGTACTTATATGGTGGCATAAAGGCAACCTTCCTATGCAACGTCCGTATTTGTTCTATCTAGTTCTGGTTCTGTGTGTAATGGGATACATTAGTTATAGGCGGATCAAAAGGATCAGGACGGCATTTAAGGCACAAAAGAAACAAGGCTCTTAACCTACATTCTTTGGTTAATCGTTTACTAAATACGACTTTTTCAGTTATAGAAATAAAAAGAAGTTAAACACGGAGAGTTGTTAGAAAGGATGAAGGATGATGGATGAAAATGAAGAAACGAGTATTACAGTATTTGATCAATTTCATCCATCATCCTCCCGCCTTCATCCTTTTTCTACGTGTCTCCGTGTTTTTTCATGAATTATGAATATTCCTCAACTAACTGAAAAACTCGTTTACTTTACAGAATTTCCTCGCAAATCTGATAAAAATAACGAAAGGGTTTTACTATGAGTATAGTAGTTGTCGGTTCTGTTGCTTTAGATTCTGTGGAAACACCTTTTGGGAAAGTGGAAAACTCTCTTGGTGGATCAGCAACGTATTTCTCTGTTTCGGCTAGTTTCTTTACTAAAAACATTAAGCTAGTAGCAGTGGTTGGTGAGGATTTTCCACTAGAACATATAGAATTCCTCAACAGCAGGGGTATAAATCTTGAAGGATTACAGCAAGTTAAAGGTAAATCATTCCATTGGAGCGGACGATATGGTGCAAGTCTTAGCGGAGCAGAAACTTTAACGACAGAGCTAAACGTTTTTGAGACTTTCTCTCCAATAGTTCCAGAAAGCTACAAGGATACAAAATACGTTTTTCTTGCCAACATCAATCCCGAACTACAGTTGGAAGTTATGAGCCAGATAAAAAATGCAGAACTGGTGGTCTGTGACACGATGAATCTATGGATAGCACAACGACGTAATAGCCTTATGGAGATAATAAAAAACGTTGACATACTCATCATTAATGATTCTGAGGCACGTCAGTTGACTGATGAGCAAAAGGTTGATAATGCGGCATGGAAAATTCTCGATTATGGTCCAAAGCGAGTGATTGTTAAAAAAGGTGAACATGGGGCAATATCCGTTACCAGATCGTCTTATTTCGCTTCCCCGGCATATCCATTGAAATCAATGATTGATCCGACAGGCGCCGGTGATACGTTTGCAGGCGGATTCATGGGTTATCTAGCTTTCACAGGTGATTCATCTGAGCAAAATATACGAAAAGCGATAGTTTATGGAACAGTCATGGCTTCGTTTAACGTAGAAGATTTCAGCCTGAACCGTCAGCGAACTCTTACGAAAGAAGATATCGAGTCAAGATTTAACAAAATGCGAATGATAACACGATTTTGAAATTAGTGATCAGTGATCAGTTTTAAACTTTAGGAATAGAACGCGGATAAACGCGGATCAGGCGGATTTGCGCGGATCGAAAGAAATAAAGAAAAATCCGCGAAAATCCGTTTAATCCGCGTCATCAGCGTTCTATTCCTAAATCAGTGATCAGTAATCAGTAAAAAGGTTTAACGACTTGTGTTAATTCTTCTTGTAGCCCAAGTCGTGATTTAATTAAATGAGGAGGTACTAAATTATGTCTGATTTGCTCAAAAGTGCATTAAAGAAAGTTGAAGAAACTAGCGTTCCAAAAATAAACATTGCCGCTTTGGCTTATTCGGGTGGATTAGACTCATCGCTTGCAGTCGAACTACTACGAAGGAAGTATAAAGCTGAGAAGATAATACCAATTACAGTTGACGTTGGACAGGGCGAAGAAGAAATTCAGACCGGAATTGAAAAAGCGAAAATCCTGAAAGTTGACCCTATCATGATTGACGCAAAAGACGAATTTACAGAAGAATGGATGGCAAAGGCGATCATGGCAAACTCCGATTATATGGGTTATCCAGTATCAACTTCAATGACTCGTCAATTGATTGCCCGAAAAGTCGCAGAGAAAGCGGTAGAGATGGGCGCTGACGCACTTGTTGAAGGATCAACAGGAAAAGGGAACGATCAATACAGGATGCACAACGTCTTTACGATGTTCGCACCCGGCAGAAAAGTCATAGCCCCTGTTCGTGATTTTGACCTTATACGAGCCGAAGAAGAAGCCCTTTGCACATCATGGGGTGTTCCTGTCCTTGAATCTATAACCGGTGGAGATGATAAAACTATGTGGTGCAGGTCAATCGCAAGCGGTGCGATAGACTTGAATATGGAGATACCAGACAGCGTTTGGATGTGGTACGCTCCTCCAGAGAAAGCACCAGATAAGCCTGAGATAGTTGAGATCACCTACGAAAAAGGTCTTCCTGTTGCTGTCAACGGAAAGCAAATGTTGCTTAAAGACTTAGTGCCTCTCTTGAACGAGAAAGCGGGATCGCATGGTATAGGCTTGATTGATATATTTGAAGAGGGAATAATGAACCTGAAGTCAAGAGAGCTTTACGAAGCGCCAGCCGCAGAGTTAATTCTCAAGACCCATCGTGACCTTGAGCAGATGTGCTTAACAAAAGAGGAATTGTTATTCAAAAAGAGTGTTGAGCAGAAATGGGCTTACATGGTCTATCATGGAGAATGGTTCCATCCGTTAAGAAAAGCCCTTGACGCTTTCGTTGCTGAAACACAAGGCATGGTTAATGGCACAATAAGAGTAAAGCTATACAAAGGTAACACAGAGATTGTATATCGTGACTCAAAATCCTCGTTGTTCTCTCCTGAAATTCGATCAATTAAATCAAGCGGTTTTAGCCAGCCGATGTGCGCTGACGCCGCCAAGATTAGGGGACTACAATTCGAGATTCTCGCCAAGAGAGAGCAAATAGCAAAAAATCAGTGATGAGTAAAACAGCTTTACAGAAAATACTCATTACTCACCTTCAATTTGTATGTGTTTAATAATACGAGTTTTTCCGTTAGCGTTGTAGAACATGCTTTAGCTTGTTCGGTTTTTTTACTTAGGACTGCGAATTAAATAATTTCCATGTTTAATATTTGTAATCGTTAAAAAAGTACATAAACGTTCCAAAAACAACCCCCTAGCCCCCTTTTTTAAGGGGGAATCATGCTGAGTATTCCCTTTTTTTTAAGGGGGAATCATGCTGAGTATTCCCTTTTTTTTAAGGGGGAATAAATCGAGTCGACGTCAACATTCCCCCTTAAAAAAGCTAATCTTTACCCACAAATTATAGATATTGTGGAAACCAAGTCTTTTCCCTCTTTAGCTAAAGAGGGATTAAGGGAGATTTGATTAAGGTTTTCGGATCAATAGATACTCAAAAATATCAATGGCGTTATTGATGATATACCAAAATACCTTTGGTAAATTCATTCAGATATATGACTTAATTAATCAAATTCCCCCTTCCCCCTTTTAGCTAAAAGGGGGTTATAAATCCTCTATCCACAATGGTTTATAGACTTGTGGGTAAAGATTAGCTTAAAAAAGGGGGGCAGGGGGTTGTGAAAAACGTTGAAATACTATGTCAAAATGGCATTTTTTAACGATTACAATACTTTAAAGTTGGGTTTCGTTCCTCAACCCAACCTACTTTTTCTCTGGTTAAGCACTATACTGGATTCGGGAGCGCTGGTTCTGGTTCTAGTCTCACTAAATCCATATAATATTTTACTGTTTCTTTTATATATTCTTCATCCAGATACCCGGTGGGTGAAATTGTCTCAAGAATACGACGAGGTATCTTTAGCTCATCTGGTTTGAAGCCTTCACGGAACTTGAATTTGTTTTTCTCTACAATTATCTTATTTCCAACCTGATTCAACTCGTCTAATGTAAGATCGAAACCAGACATCCTCAAAGCATCAAGAACAACATCTGGAGTATATATACCTCTTGCAAAGAAGCAGACCACAATGCTTGAAAGTATCTGTCGCCATTGCTCTTCTTTTAGCAACTGTTTAGCGAGTTCTTGTGGATGCAGAGTTTCATTTATCAGTATTTTCTGGTCAATAGAATAACCGGCGTTATCCAGATGGCTATGTCGTGCTCCTGTGAGGAATCCGATATGTGCCGCAGGACCCGTATGATAGCCGGGCATCTCATTACCACCAAAAGCCATAGCAAAATCTTCTCCACCGTATATTTTAGCGGCGTAATCTACACCTTTGGCAAGGGCTTTGTAGAAGTCATTGGGCTGTTCAATGATATTCTCAACTGCACTTACGTAGCATCTTTGATCACCCCAGTTAAACTTAACGCCCATCGTCTCTTTTTCAGAGATCAGCCTTTTTTCCATCGCCTCTGTTGCCCATGCGAGGATTACCCCTGTACTCATACAATCCAAACCATAAACTTCAACAACTTCCATCAGTTTGAGAAGATCAGGTATTTCAGATATCCCAATCATTGAGCCAAGAGCAAAGATCGGTTCATAGTCGTAAGGGATCATAGAAGTTTTATAGAAATAAGGCTCGTCTTTGTAAGGTTGTCTGAGTGCCGCAAGGTGTATACATCCAACAGGACAATGTGCGCAGGCAACTCTACGACCAAGATAATCCTCCGCAAACTTCTCTCCAGATATTCTATGTGCGCTCTCAAACCTTGCTTGTCTCAAGTTACGGGTCGGTAGTCCTCCTATTTCATTCAATGGCAATATATTTTCAGAAGTTCCAAGCTCACGATATTTTTTAGTTGGTTTATCCAGAGCGGATTGGAAAATTTTATCGTAGATTTTGAGATATTCTTTTTTATTTGTCACTGGAATAGAATGTTTTCCAGACATAACAATGGCTTTAAGTTTTTTGCTACCAAAGACTGCGCCAAGCCCAAGCCTTCCGAAATGCCGATAAGATTCCATTGAAACACAGGCATAAGTGACCATTTTTTCTCCGGCAATACCGATCCTCATGATCGTTCTGATACCGGCGCCGGGTTCGTAATCCCTGATTATTCTGCCTATGGTAAATGAACTGTGCATTCCCCACAATGCAGATGCGTCCCTTATGAATGCCTGATTATCGTGAACTGATATATAAACAGGGGTTTCGCTTGCCCCTTTTATGACAACGGCTCCATATCCTGCAAGCCTAATGGATGTCGCACTTCTTCCCCCTGAATGACTTTCTCCAAGATTACCAGTATGGGGAGATTTGAAGAAAGCCGTTGTTTTAGAAGCCAGTGGAAAAAGTCCTGTAAGCGGTCCGACAGTAAGAATTATTGGATTATCAGGACCTAACGGGTCTGCACCTTCAGGACATTCTTCCTGAAGGAGACGGATTCCCACACCTGCGCCGCCGATATATTCCTCGAATAGATCAGGACGCTCATCAACCCATATTCGTCGTTTCGTCAAATCAACATAGAGTATACGTGGTAGGGTATCATTTTCAATCATATACTAAACCTCCGAAAGTTCTTTTTCCGGTATTTCTTCAAGGGCAATAACACTGCATGGGCAGTATTTTACACAATACCCACACGCAATACATATCATAGGTTTTTTTATTTCGTCGTCCCAAAAAACTGCACCTATTGGGCAGGCTTCGACGCATCGTTCACATCCGATACACTTGTCTGGATGGAAAGTAACGCCTCCGCCTTTCTTTGGAACAAGGGCATCTGTGGGGCAGACTTTACAACATTGTGGAAATTCACAGCCTCTGCAAACTATGACTACAAAGCCGTGTTCAATTCCACCTTCTGATCTGATACCGATACGACTTTCAGCCAAGCCTCCCTGACCAGTTCTTCTGGCACATGCAAACATACAGCATTGACATCCAACGCATTTTTCATTATCTAAAATGGATAGCCTTTTCATTATGATATTTCTTAAAGCCTTCATAGAGATTGAAGATTGAAAGATTGGAAGATTTCAAATCCCAATCTAAAATCTAATCTGAGTTCATCTGTGGTTAATTTTTCTAAATCTTCAATCGTTAAATTACTTAGATTTTGAACTGTTTTGCTTAAAATTAGATTTAAGGTATTATTCTAATGCAAAGAGTATATAAAGTCAAGGTGTAATTATCTTTTTGTTTGACAAATATAAGTTTCTGTCTGTATACTATGACCAAACGTCTAAAGAAATCAAAAATATTATGTTATAAGGATTTGCCGTTTATATACGGGGGTAAAAAAAATGCGTAGTGAATTATCGAAAAGATTAGAGTCTGAAATAAGCAAAATGCCTGTTATTGATCCACATACACACTTACAGCATCGAACTCCATCTGCACAGTTCATAGGAAATATTTTCAGCTATCATTATATCAGAATGGAGCTTTCAACGGTAGGGATGGATGTTGAGGAACTTATGAACGATCGCATTCCGCCTGATGAGCGCATGAAGAATGCGATACCATTCATACCAAAGATAACCAATACAACGACGTGGTGGGGATTCATGACCATAAGCCATGCACTTGGTTTCAAAGGTGAAACAGTCAATGAAGGTAATTGGCGTGATTTATGCGAAATAGCATCAAAGACAATGCAATCCGAAGGCTGGTATCGAAAGGCTCTAGAGAGTGTTAATATTAAAAAGTCGTTCTTAACGAATCTGCCAGACGAAGATTTAATAGGTTGTGACAGAGAATCTTTTGTCCCAAGCCTTAGAACTGACGAATGGGTGCTGGATATACAGGAAAAGGCGCCTCGTGAAAAACTCGAATTATTGACAGGAAATTCAATCCTTAATCTAACAGACTTGAAATCAGCAATCCGAAAGGTTGTTGATAAATTCGTTGGCATTAAATCCGCTTCGATGGCAATATCGCTTCCACCGAATTTTCAGGCTTTTCCTGTTGCTGAGGGCGATGCAAGCAATCTTTATGACAGCGTACTAAAAGGTAAACGTCTGAGTGATGATGAATCGGCACGTATGCAATCTTATATGCTCTACACCCTTTTTGAACTCTGCCACGAGGTTAATCTTCCATTCCAGCTTATGTTAGGTGTTGATCGTAAGGTACAGTATCGTCTTGAGTGGGATGGATTCTCAACCGATATGGGTATGATAAAGACGTTCAGGGATGCTCTGAACAGATTCCCAAAAGTAAAATTTATATTCAGCATATTGAACACCGTGTTGAATCACGAGCTTGCTATATATGCAAAGACCTTTGCTAACTGCTACGCCGCAGGTCATTGGTGGTATACGTTCTATCCAGAATTGATCAAGAAGGCGATACTCGAAAGGCTACAGGCAGTACCTTATCCAAAACTCGTCGGATGGTATTCAGACAGCTATTATGTTGAATGGACAATAGCGAAGATCAAGCTGTATATAAGATCATTGTCTAATGCACTGGCAGATTTTGTAGAAGATGGCTACATAAATGAGGAAATGGCTCTTAAAGTCGCTCATGCCATGCTCTGGGACAACAATGCTGAAATTTTTTCATTGAAGTAATCGTTAAAAAAAATGCCATTTTGACACGAGTTTTTCAGTCATCCTTTTCTTTGTGTCTTTGTGGTTATTTTCTTATGACATTTAGTTCCTTGATTTTTTTTCACCACGGAGAACACGGAGAGAAATTTTTTCTTATTTTCTCTCCGTGTTCTCCGTGGTTATTTTCTTTTTGTTTCTATAAGTGAAAAACTCGTATTAATCCTACATTGAGCAGATGTTCATAAGAGAAAATTTAATATTATCATAAACCCGCATGAATCGTTGTTTTATGGGATTAATGAAACAGCGGTTATTGTGGACATAAACACCAAAAAGGTGATAAAGAACTCACGATAGTAGACAACAATGGTTTTGTTCTTGGACTACTGGCTGTCAAACCAGTCAAACCAGTCAAACCAGCTACGACTTCAATAGGCTTGAGTCTTCAAAGTTCTGCATTCACATTGGATACAGGTTTTGATTCTCAGAAGAACAAAGACTTGCCCTTAGTTATTGAGTTCTATTTAATAAACCTCAAACGTCAAATATCACTTGAGCAGACCATCCACTACGAATTTTTTTAATCTCTAACTGATGATACGTGACGTTCTTTATCTCTGTCTTTATTTCGTGTTTCTTATAATTAATCTTCTCATAAAATACAGTAGCGCTCAAGTTCCTGTCATCAAGACTGCTTATTACGAAACGATTACAGACGATCCGCTCTGTTTCGTAACGAAATAAAAGCTCATCAAGCCATGTAATAAACAATTCATCTTGATTACGTGCAGAAACCTGAAGCTCGAAACTTTCATTACCTTCAACTTTACTGACGTCAGTAAGAATATCGAACATGGCATAAGCGGAGTTAGCAAAGGTTTCTGGTAAATCCTTACCGAATGCAACGATTCCAATATCTGCGGTGTGATCTATCAATTTATATCGTCTCATATTCATTTCAGTTGTCAAATTTACCTCCTATGATATAAGAGCTTTCTCACAAAGTAAAAAACATAGAAAACAAAGGTCTCAAAGAAAAGCTTGAAAAATTGCATCCCCCCATGTATCATTATGATTATCAGATGTATCACCATTATCAAACAAATAACTGACACAAAAGGAGGATGCAAATGCTACCATCTCTTCGTTCCCATAATGCTACCATCTCTTCGTTCCCATGATGAATATATCAAGTTCATTAAACAAAACCTCAATGATGATACTATACCTAAAGCTCTCAGATTCTATTCATCATGTCATTTTCTTGTCTCTCCGTCACCCACTTTCTGAGATCACTCTTAATTGTCAAGAGGAAAGTGATGTGTCAGATTTTTGTCACCTTTCCCATTGAGATATTATATACTAAATGTAAGTCATCAAAGTATTAATTTCATGACAATCTCCTTGTCACATAAAGTTGCTATTGCAGACTATAAGCGTTGAAACGATAATATCAACCTCTTATGATCAGACAGTCATAAAAGCTATATGACTATATATGACGCTGCAAGGCTTTGTTTAGATACTATTAGTGTGGGACGTAGCCTACTAAATAGCAGACAATATAATATGATAGTTCATAATATAATGCTGCAGGTTGGGTTAAACGCTTTCCCACACATTTGGGATTATATCGCTTCATCAATAGCATGATTATATAGTATGATATAATCATAACTCAAAAGTTATTATGAGCTATTACGACACTAATCCTGACTCATAATAATATTGGTTCTTTAACACATATTGTATACGACTCAATAGCTTTCGTGCTATCCTGATGCAAGATCACTATAGGGATTCTGTCCTGATAAAAGCTAAGTTTGTTATCTTTAACCATAGTGAGTTCTCCTTTCCTATAGGATGTTAATACTTTATGATTTGATTTACATTTAGTATACAACATCTGGGAGTGGAACTCACCATTTATTAATCATACAGCCTACTGATATTTATTTCCGCGGACGAGAAATTTATGCTTGGTCTCAGAATTGTTATATTGAAAAATCCTTCTGGTTATGAGATAATGTCTTTATATGGTCAGTCTGTGTTATTGTGGATAATATTTTAACAGCTTTACAGAGAGAATTAACTTATGTCAGTATATTCAAAATCACTAAGAGAAGTAGTTACTATTTTACAACAAAAAGATTTAAAAACAACATTGCTTGGCATCGGTCCTATGTCGGAGATCGTGATCCGTGCAACTCTTGAACTAGCAAGGGATATGCAATTCCCCGTTATGTTCATTGCCAGTAGAAATCAAGTGGATTCCAATGAGCTTGGTGGCGGGTACGTCATGGGATGGGATCAGATGGCGTTCTCGAATGCCATCAGTAGTATTGCAGAACAGATCAAGTTTGATGGCTTGTTATATCTTTGTCGGGATCATGGCGGACCATGGCAGAGAGATAATGAAAAAGCAGATAAACTGTCGTTAGAGGATGCCATGAGGAAGGCAAAATCATCATATCTGGATGATCTGAAGGCTGGATTTAATCTTCTGCATATTGATCCAACCAAAGACCCGCATGTTTCGACAGTATCTATGGATAACGTAATAGAAAGAACCATAGAATTGATAGATTATCTTGAGGAGCAGATTCAAAAACTAAATCTTCTGCCTGTGTCTTATGAAGTCGGTACGGAGGAGACTGCTGGTGGCTTAATCTCTGATTCGGCTTTTGAGACTTTTATAGAGAAATTACTCAATGGACTTGATAAACGTTCACTGCCACATCCTGCTTTCATAGTTGGACAGACGGGAACTCTGGTCAAGATGAATACGAACGTTGGTATTTTCGACGCTGAAACTGCCCGAAACCTTTGTCGAATAGCAAGAAAATACGGTCTAGGATTTAAAGAACATAATGCGGATTACCTATCGCCTGAAATTCTGAAGATACATCCCGAGCTTGGTATCACAGGCGCAAACGTTGCTCCTGAGTTCGGTCTTGAAGAGACTATGGCTTTGCTGAAACTTGCTGAAATGGGATCGGATTCGGAATTCAAGGAAACCATCCAGAAATCCGCCTTTGAATGTAAAAGATGGAAGAAATGGCTTTTTAAGGAAGATACTCACCTGACAGAAAAAGAGATTGCCAATATTCCTGAAAAACTTGCAGAGATAACCTCAGTCTGTGGTCATTACGTCTTTGATCGTGACGACGTTCAGGAAGCACGAAGAAAGCTATATAAAAACGTAATTGAGCAAAAAATCACCGATTCACCTGAGACAGTTTTGATTGATGCTGTCAAAGCCTCGATCATGAAATACGTTGACGCTTTCAACCTGAAAGGGATTAACCAAAATCTAAAAAATGATCAGTAAATAAGCGACTTTAAGAAATAGAACGCGGATGACGAGGATCCGGCGGATTTGCGCAGATCGAAAGAAATAAAAAAATCCGCGAAAATCCGTTTAATCCGCGTCATCCGCGTTCTATTCCTAAAAATTTAACTTCATTTATTAATGTTGCTTTGTATCTTTCCTAATTTGTGTTCATCTGCGATTAATTTTCTGATTAAAAGAATATCTTTCAGGAGGAGGAGATGAAGAAGACCGATCCATGGGAAAAGCACGATAAAAGTAAAAATCCATTCACTATCAGGGCATTCATTGTTGGTATTTTAGGTACGCTTGCCATCAGTATCGGGGACCAGTTTGGGCTGATGGTGATCCATGGATCGTATATGTCTATTGACTTCAGCACGGCGGGTGCTGTTTTCATGTTCTTCGTCATTGTTTTTATTGTAAACACACTTCTCGGCAGAATTCACAGAAGCCTTGCTTTAACCTCGTCTGAATTAAAAACTGTCTATGTAATGATGACGGTAGCGTGTGCGATCTCTACAATGGGTCTTACGGCGCAAATCCTACCCATCATAGCGGCGCCTTATTATTACGCATTACCAGAGAATAGCTGGGCTGAAATACTTCATCCACACATAAAACCATGGTTGGTTCCACAGGGACAGACGCAGATCAAGTATTTTTATGAAGGCTCGCCTGCATGGGAAAAAGGCGTACCATGGGGGATATGGATTCGCCCATTGCTGATATGGGGCGTTCTTCTATTATCTTTATACTTTGTGATGATCTGTATAATGGTTATACTCAGAAAGCAGTGGATCGAAAGAGAGCGTCTGGCTTACCCATTGGCACAGCTTCCTTTAGAGATGGTGAGAGATGATGGGAATTCAATATTAAAGCCATTTTTTAAGAATCCTATAATGTGGATAGGGTTCGCTATACCTTTCCTTTTCGGTAGCATGAAAGGGCTACATCATTATTTTCCATCCGTACCAAGCCTTGAGCTTGCGCAGGGCGTTTCCATATTTCGCAATTCACAATGGTTTTCATTTCGTTTGAGCTTTCCAATGATCGGATTCTTTTATCTAGTTCATCTGGACGCCGCCTTCAGCCTCTGGTTTTTCAATCTGTTGAGCCTTCTCGTCAGAGGATTGATGAATACTTTTGGCATCACAATGCGAGAGAGTCTTGGTATATATGGCTCACCATCACCGATATTTGCGCATCTCGGTATGGGGGCAATGATAACGCTTGTGATAGCTGGACTATGGATAGCGAAAAGCCATCTTAAAGACGTATTCAAAAAGGCGTTTGTTGGTGATCCGAAAATTGATGATTCAGGTGAAATATTATCTTACAGAGTTGCGGTTTTTGGCACAATTATTGGCTTGATCATCATGATTGTATGGCTATATCTATCGGGTATACCGTTAATCCCCGTGTTGCTTTTCTTATGCGGGGCAATGCTTTTATTTATCGGTTTAACGAGGGTAGTCTCCGAAAGTGGTATGGCAGAGGCTGTGGCTTCAACTATATCATCATCATTCGTAGTATCAGGCATTGGCTCAAGCGCACTAGGACCGGCTGGACTCACAGCAATGAGCTTGACTTACATTTGGTCGGCGGATCTCAGGACGTCTGTTATGGCGTCTACTGCTAACAGCCTGCGAATAATGGAAGGAGAGAGTAAACGCAAAAGACCGTTATTCTGGGTAATGATGCTGTCAATAATCGTCACGCTAGTATCATCTATATGGCTATTGCTGACATTGGCTTATTCACGAGGCGGAATAAACTGCAACGACTGGTTCTTTGTAGGTGGGGCAAGGGCGCCTTATGAATTTTACGTCAGCAAGATTCTCAATCCCACTGAGCCAAACTGGGCTGGATGGTTTATAACTACTGGTGGTGCTATCGGTATGTTTTTCCTGATGTTTATGAGAGCAAAGTTCCTCTGGTGGCCTTTCCATCCCATCGGATTTGCCATAGGTCCTATATGGATAATGGATCAGATATGGTTTACCGTATTTCTTGCATGGCTGATTAAATTTACTATTGTTAGATATGGCGGGTTAAAGCTTTTTCAACGATTTCGACCATTTTTCCTTGCCCTTATACTTGGACAATTCACCTGTAATGGATTGTGGATAATAATAGACGCTATCGCTGGCGGTAGAGGTAATCAGATTTTCTGGATATAAATTTTGGGATAGCGCTATACATGTAATGCTATGATTTACTGATCTTAGGACATCAGATCGGACAAAAATAACCTCCTGTGATAAAATATAGTGGCTAGTTTTTTTTGGTTCTAATAACTCAAAACTATAATATCACAGGAGGTATGAAATGAACGAACAAATCACCACTATAGATAACATAAAAATGTTTACAGATCATGAAGTTCCGTCTTTTTTAGTGCCTCCAAGAGTCATAGTTTGTGGAATTTCGTTTCCTATCTCATTGAATTTAATCCAAAGGCAATCAATCAACTCCCCTGCAGATGCTTTTGTCATTTTACCGTTCTTTATATCATTCTCATAATATGGGTATGTATATTGATCGAATCTCCCTGGAGCAAATGCGGCATGTGATTCGCCTTCTTCAAAGCATACAAGAAGATGAATAACCCAAGTCACCTGACATGCCTCATAAAATGTCTGTGCCGGTTCTGCTGGAGCCCTACTACAAACCTGATAAATATTGATTAGCTCATTTTTACGTTCAAAATCACTTTCCGACTCAGAAAGACGCAATGCTTCATCAGCATAACGTTTGGCAAAAGCACATCCTGCTTCCAATGTAATAATTGATGCCTGAAGGAATATTGCTTTCTTGCTTCGCATCGGGTCTGCCAAATTTAGATTTTCTATCTCGTTAGAGACTTTTTCCTTTATCCCTTTGAGACCGAGTTTCAGCACTGTATCAAAATCGGGCGTCATGTGACCTGCGCATCTTTTAGATGTTGGTTATATCATACATGCCTTCGGGTTTACAAGGTATATTTTCATCAATTAGTAGATACGGAGATGCGCCTCTGGAAGCCGCCCAAACGCTTGAGGCATAAATCACTTTCTTTACATTATTCCTTAATGCCGCTTCCAGAATGTTGCATGTTCCCTTAACATTTACATCAATGAATTGGCTTATAGGACACTCAATCGGAAGGATAGCGGCAAGATGAGCAATTATATCAATTCCTTTCGTTGCCTGCTCTACCTCGTCTAGTTTGCTGATGTCACATTGCGTAAATTCCAAACTATTATTTGGATTCTTAATATCCAAAGTTCTGACATTATAATATTTTGACAATAAAGGAGCTAAATCCCTTCCTAAAGACCCGGTGGCGCCTGTTACTAATATCTTCATATTTCTTCCCTTCTATCAAAATTGAGGCATCGCAAAATTTGGGAAAACCACAGAGGCACGGAGTCACGGAGAGGAATTACTGATTACTTTTCTCTCCGTGTCTCTGTGTATCCGTGTTTATTTTTCGTTTTATTTTTGATAATGCCAATATCAATTAGTTGTCAACAAATATAGTTCCATTGAGAGAACTCTTTGAGATCGCATCTGCTATTTCTATTGACGTAGGTGGACAACCTTTTACATACTCATACCCGTTCCAGTGTTTTTTGGTGCATTTTCCTATCAATAAGGCATCACTAATATCAGGAGTATCTGATCCCAAGACAACGGTATTATACTTTCTTCGATCCCCGATCCAGCCTATTGCATCCATGAGATTTGCAAGACAAGCACTGCAAGCACCGTTTCTAAGAATTCTGAGATCGGGAAATCGTCTTGCCATAGCCTCTTCGGGAAGCTCAAAACGCACTTTATTCTCTTCCACCCTCTCGCCTGTAATCTGTATTTTGGTAATATCAGACTCACCTAATCCAGCTTCTTTCCCGATTCTAATCAGTCTTACATCATCAGGATTGATGCCGATTGTATAACTAGCAACAGAATCAACTGCAATAATGTCTTTACTGCAAAAAACAAGCCCTAAATCTACAATATCACCGCTGTTGTGATCAGTTCCTTGCATAGCCTTTGTTCCATCAATAAGGTTAATCGTTGGTCTGACCAGCTTATTTAATTCGACTATTGCTTTATGCAAATCCAGCCTATGGAACATCCTTTTGTCTTGAGCCCTTATACATCCTTTTAGGTTCTTCATACAGAAGGTTACCATTGTTGATGGATGAACTTTCAACATGGGAACATTGATGATTTTATCTACCTCATATACAAACTTTGATATACCAATTTCTTGAGGTAGGTGTTCAGAGACATCTCTATGTATAATATGATCGTGATCATCAAAATTCACAAAAGTAGCCCCTAATTCCTTTGCTATTTCGACTATTCTAATGTCAACAAGATACCTTTCCAGATGCTCTTTACCTACCTGAACCGGTCCTTCTCCAATGATGACTTTACCAGCACCCATATCATAAGCCCATTGTGCAATTGCTTTGATAACGGAAATGTTAGTTGAACCTCTGACACTGCAACCGCTTAGATTTGGTTTGATCAAGACGGAATCACCCGACGATATAACACTTCCACAATCAGCATCTTGCATCGCTTTCGCTATGGTTGCTTTTAGATTTTCACCAACTCTTTCGATGGATACTTTGACATTATTATCCATTTTGATTCCTTTTCACAATCCGCTATAGGCTAAATCTTTATATAGCGAAATGTTCACCCAAATTGTCCATGTGCCATGTAATTATCGAATCACCAAAGATAGATTGATTTCCCAATCTGCTTTCTTCTTTTACTGCTGAAACCTGAATGAATAAAGGTCTGCATCCTTCAGCAAAAATCTGAGACGGATCGGCTTGCCTGATAGCGCGATTACTTCACTGCCATTCTTCCACAATACTGGCTGTGAAAGAGAATCGCCATATAATTCCTCCGAATCTGACATAGAAAAACCCTCGATTGGTTCGCCCTTGGCATTTTGTATCTCTGTCTTTATGCCACCGACAGCGGATGTAGAGTAATTGATGAGCAATTGTTTCCCATTGAAGATGATTGGCTTGGTTATAATCTCCCCGCCTTTCAATGGTGCATAAATCGATACAAAACCATCAATCCGTATCGTATGCCTTCGCCAAATGACGCTGTCCCCTTGCATACTGCCTTCGCTAACATATATCGAAAGCTCATCAGGTGCGCCCTCAATCTTTGATTTTGTTTCAACTAGACCTAGATTATGATAGTTATCCCCATAAAACCATCCATTCTTTAGCCTTAACCCCGGACGGATAAAGGATTCTGGATAAACATTAAAATGTAGCCTATCTCGGCTGGTCATAAGCATCCCATCAGTTACAGCAGTTCCTTCACGAACGGATCTGCTTGCGCGGATTTGGCGATAGTCATATTGAAGCAGAAACTTTGCGGCTTCTGTCCAACCACGATCAGTATATCTCGTCGGAAATCCTAAAAGGATATGAGGCGCTCTGTAATATGGGTTTATCTGATTCGTGTATAACTCACTGACCCGGTTAGGAGAATATTCCAAAAAGGTCGGTTCTGTCCAATTAATAAAGTCCTTTGAAGTGCATGTCTTGATGTCTCTGCCATCACGGAAGGCACGGAAATATGCCCTATATTCGACCTTTTCAGCATCCCAGAATGCCAGATTTTGAGAGTCAAAATCACCTTTTATTATGACAGGTTCCTCTTTTATTTTCCTCCAGTGGATAGCATCATCAGACATAAAGGCATAAAGCCCGCCGGTTACACCACCCAATGCCTTGTATTTTTCTGATGTTGGAACGCCTGATTTTGTATCAATGAATGGGCAAAAATTATGGGTTGACCAGCCACCTAACTCTCGTGTCATGATAACGTTGTTGTCTAATGTGCCATTAATCTCAAAAATCCGCAGATTTGGCTTTGTCCAATTTATGCCGTCACGGCTTTCTGCGTAGCATGTATATTCAGGATGTGTCTCATCTATTTTGTCTTTGGTATAGATAGCATGAGAGCCTCGATAATACATTCTGTATAGATCGCCATCTCTAAAGACGGTCATGTATGCACAACTAGAGCCTTCCCATGGCTTATCCATTACGATTGCGATCTCTTGTGGAATAGGATGATGTAGAATTCTTTCAGCATTGCCATCAATCTTCTCGATCAGGTAATCATCAACCATTAGTTCCAGTCTTGATCCAATATCAATTGGTTCTGCTGAGATAGCATAGGAAAACATGCAGATACTAAATCCCCATAAAAGCATTATTGGTTCCTCCTTCTATAGTGAATATTGATTTTAGTTTCCCAAAAATTAATTGGTAAATCATAATGTTACGCTAATTTTAACTCATAAATACTGCCAATATCTGTATGAAAAGCTATCATTGATTCAATGCCGTCTGAGCGAAGCATTTCAACACCATCTTTTATAACTCTGACTATCTTTTTATGCCAGGGATTTGAGATTCGGCAAAGTCCGCCCAATGTGCTTTCTATGCGTATATCACAGATATCTCCATCTGCCGAACGAATTGCTGACACACGAAATCCGCCTTCTGCAACAAAATTCTCCATGATTATCTCACCATCGGGAGGAACTGCGGGGAAAATATGGATAGATTGATATGAAAGCAAGAGATTCTCAACACCTATATAAGCACCGGGATTCCATATACCCAATCTTGGTCTAACGCAGGAATCAAGGTATCCTCTATGCGGGACCCAGACATTTATATGATCAAGCGTTCGTTCTGCTATCTCAAGTGTCTCAGGAGGTGAATCAAGCCCAACATCATCACCCCAAAATATTGGAGTAAGCGGAACCGGTATATTATATTCAATAGGAGGAGCATTATCAACGTCTGTCCAGATTAAGCCTGATTCTGTCGTATACGTGGGATATGATATAAGCCTTTCGGCAGATGATTCCCAAGATTCCGCTTCAGAAATATCCTCATTGAGTATTCGTGCCGCAGTAACAGATGATCGCAATAGATAACGTATTAGAGTAATAGCGGATGTGCAGTCACGATTTCTCTCAAAACGTGCAGTCAATCCCCAGTGCTCTGGTGAAACGGTCGGAATGACATGCAATTTGTCATCTTCGCCTTCGATAAGATAAGCACAGCAAAATCTGGCGCACTCCCTTAAAACAGGATATGCAAGATTCCTTAAAAAATCCTTATCACCGGTATATCTATAATATAACCATAAAGGCTTGCAAATTAGACCATTAAGACCAATATCTTGTTCCCATGTCAAGTTAGTATGAGCAATGCCTTTACATCGCAACGGGAAATGCACAAGAGGATACATTGCTCCGGGAAGGTTATACACGTCATGTGCATTTTCCTTCGCTCCGGGTAATAGAGTATATATCATCTCACAATATGGCATTAATTCCTCAAATTGCCCTAATGTTAGCATACTCTCTGCACGTATTTCGTTTAAATGGAAATCCGCATGCCATAGCGCTGCATCTTGAAAACAAAATTTTGTGCTGTCTACGCTACATAATGGAACATCCCCATAATATCCACCTTTCTTCCTCAATTTGGGATATACAAATGGAGGTGCTGACATATTGTTAGGTTCACCGACTTTGGCACATGCCAAATTTTTCCTTTGCCCCTGTTGTAATGCCTTTGATTGTTCGGCTTGTAATTTTTGAATTCCAAGTTCCTTCATCTTTTTCAGTGTCTTAACTGCTGTCGCTGGATCAATAACATCATCTTGTGTTGTTGCTATGATAGCGAGTATGGCAAAACTTTCTGGAATCTTTGAGAATGTCGCTGTAACCGCGGAGCCAGATGCCTCATTGATGGGTTTATAGCGTTTGACAATACCATGATTTAATCTTCCTTCTTGCTCCGCCCAGAGCATAGTTCCAAGATTATATTCATTTTCATGACATTTGACTAAAGGTTCAATGCCTATTGCAGTTGCCGAAAGTGCAAAATGAAAACCTTCTGGAAAAGTTGTCTCTGGTGAGAATTTCTGTGATATACCCCAACAACCATCTAAAATGAAAGGCTTTGGCATGGGCAATGGCTCAAAATCGTTGGGAGATATGCCTCCGCCGATGGTTGGGTCAACCGGCTGACCGGGAAGGATAGTATCTTTGTGACGATAGATGCGAATCCATAAATCTTCAGGCTCAAGACCTTCACTTGAAAATTCCAATATTATCAAAGATCGCACCAACGTCACCCATATATTAGCGCATAGTTTTTTCTGATCTCCTGTGATGAGAAGCTGGACAGAGCCATCTTCGTTAGTATTAAATTTTACGTCTGATGCGAATGGGGTTCCAAGAATTAACTGAGCGCCGGGTTTGGGACATGGAAAATCATATTTGCCATATAAGTCATACCCGGTGTTATTGGGAGATTGTGCAATTTCTGTCAGCCCATCTGTCATGGCAAGCTCTTTTATTTTTGCCATTGTTATCAATGGTTGGCGTTCCTCAAACCATCGTCGATCCCAAATATCTGACTTTCCTATTATTAGTGTTGGCTGAGTTGGCGGGCCCCAAAGCCTTATACCAACAACATCGTTTTGCAATCTAAATGCATCATAAGGGTCACGAGGTAGATCCGATCTGTCTGAATTGGACATAGGTTTTACTCCATTGGCTTTTGCATAAGAGAGCTTGCCGTCTGACGATCAACTTAAACTAGAAGCATCAATATTATAGCATTTATTGATTCTATCACTAAAATGTGTCAGTTACAATAAAAAACATGCCTTGCAATCAGGTATATAATATGATAGCCTTTGTAAGAGATATAGAATGAATTATGTTGTATACGGATTTTGGTTTCATAACAAATAACTAGAAAGGGATCAGAAATGAAAGGTATACGTTTGGGATTATCAAGCTATTGTTTCTGGCATTTCTCAGAAAAGAAAACTCCCATAGAATATGTCATTCAAAAAGCTAGGGAAATGGGTGTTGATGGAATAGAAATACTCCATGTTCAAATGGAATCGGATAACAATGCTTATCTACAAGAACTAAAAAGAATGGCTTATACTCATGGATTAGACATTTATTGTCTTTCTATACATCAGGATTTTGTATCTCCAGATTCCGAAGTGCGAAACAAGAATATAGAACATACTAAAAAGTGTATAGATATAGCATACAGATTAGGGGCGCCGTCTATAAGGTTAAATTCTGGCAGATGGAGAACAGTTAAATCATTCAGCGAACTCATGCAAAAACGTGGCATTGAGCCACCCATCGAAGGGTATACCGAAGATGACGCTTTTGGATGGATTATCGATTGTATTCAGGAATGTTTGCCAAAGGCAGAAGAATGTGGTGTTATTCTAGGATTAGAGAATCATTGGGGTCTAACCAGCACACCCGAAGGAGTGAATAGAATCATTGAGGCAGTAAACTCAGATTGGTTAAAGGTCGTAATGGACACGGGAAACTTTCTTGATAACACCTATGAATCGCTCTTGAAAATAGCGCCTTATTCAGTAATGGTTCATGCAAAGACATATTTTGGTGGCGGAGAATGGTATACTCTTGATATCGATTATAAAAAAGTTATGCAGATACTGGATTCCATTGATTTTTCAGGTTATATTTCCATAGAATTTGAGGGAAAAGAAGACCCATTAAGCGGAGTTCCTAAAAGTATTGAGTCTATAAGAAACGCCATTTATTAAAGGTGAAAAAATGGAGACTATCATCACAAACTCAATTGGAATGATTATGATGCTTATTCAGCCAGGCAATTTTCTGATGGGTTGTAATGATCCACCAGCAAAATGGGACGAGGTACCAATTCACGATGTAAAAATCTCTCAACCTTTCTACATATCCGAAACAGAAGTGACAATCGAGCAATTTCGCCAATTCAAAGCCGATTTTGGTCTTTTTGATGGCTGTTTTGCGGATACGCATAATAGCATCACAGGCAATTATGGCGGAATGTTTATCCCTCCCGACGCTATAGCACTTAATATATTCGGTTTGATAGACTATCGTTGACAAAAACACTTTGAAAGGAATGAGTTATGTCCTATATAAGAGCAAATACTGATTGGCTATCCAAGTGCAGATATGGCATCGCAGTTCATTGGACTGCACAAACAACGCCACGTAGAGGAAAATCGCTTCAATTTCAAGATGCAGTTGACGCCTTTAAGCTAGATGCCTTTATTAATGCCATTTTGAAGAGCGGCGCAGAATACTTGATTTTTACATCAACTCACGCACTTCAAATGCTTGCTTCACCAAATCCCACCGTAGAAGCGATATTATCAGGACGAACCACCAAACGAGACTTGATATGGGAGATAGCATCGAGTCTTTCTACTCATGGAATACACCTAATCCTATATTACAATCATTCCTGCAATAGCAAGGACGATCCCGAATGGGAACAGGCTGTCGGATATCATGAAAAATATAAGGATCGTTTGGTTAGCAATCTTTGTGATATAGTCACATGGATGGGTTTACATTATGGCGATAAAATCAAGGCATGGTGGTTTGATAGCCCTTATTCTCTAGATCCAAAAGGTCCACATAATTCTGTTACTACTGACATGACAGGATTCCAATTCCCCTGGGAACGATTCACTGAAGTAGCTAAAAGGGGCTTTACAGAGCGACTGGTAACTTACAACGCTGGCGTTGATCAAAATTATCTCTACACAACCCATCAGGATTATTGGGCTGGCGAGTTGGTCGATCTGGATCATCTACCTAAAAGCCGTTTTTTGGATAATGGATTACAGTGGCATGGGTGGACGTGCTTGGATAATCGGGCATGGGTTCATTCAAAGATAGACACTGATATTCCTGCCACTTTATATACCGATGATCGGATCATCAATTTTGTCAGAAAATGCAATGAGCATCAATGCCCTATGTGTTTCAATGTCGGCATTTATCAAGATGGAATTATTTCTTCTGATGCAATTCGGCAACTGAGTAAAATTGGTCACAACCTATAGGCTTGATAGAGCAGTTTATGATTGGCAAGAAAGGCATAAAAATGAGAATCACTTCAGACTGGCACATTCATTCCCGCAACTCATGTGATGAAGCAAGCATGGAAGTTTCGCTATTAATCAAAATGGCAGATGACAAGGGTATTATTGACTATGGTTTAACCGACCATATTCATACGCCCTACAACCTGCCTGATCTGGTTTCATCTCGAAAAGAATTCATAGAAAGCAATCCCTCACCAAGCTTCCATTTTGGCGTTGAGGTTAGCTGTGTATCAAAATGGGAGATCGACGAGGTAGCCATTGGAAAATATAAATCGCCTGTCTATGGTCTACGATCGGGCGGTGTTTCCGGATGTCAGTTGGCTATTGGCTTAGATAAGAGTGATATTGATGACTATCAGATTGAATATGTAGTTGGCGGAACACATTGGCCCATGTATATTCCCATTGAACGTGAATTAGTCATCAATGATTATCACAGACAGAATATGTTTCTGATTTCTCATCCATTGGTAGATATTGTTGCGCATCCATGGTGGTGGCATGCGTATTGGCAGGATTCTGATGGAAGTTATAGGACAGACCCTTGGTTTGATGACTTTGGCAAAATCCCGAAATCCATACATGATGAGTTTGCATCATCAGCGATTCAACATGATAAAGTGATAGAGATCAACATCAGTGCTATACTCTTAAACCCACAATATCCTCAGCGTTTCAAGAAGCAATATATGGAATATATAGCGGAATCAAAACTTCGGGGAGTGAAGCTCTGTATCGGTTCAGATTGCCATTCTCCTACTTATGATATAGATCTCGAAACCGCATCTTTAATGCTAGATGATATTGGCATCGCTGAGCAAGATTTATAGCGTCTTCCCGAAGGACATCGAAATAAACCGGGCTGATGATAAAAAGTGCTTTTCCTTTTTTCGCATTTCGCTCCATTTCTTACGACAGAGCGAACACCATCAATATCACTTCAGCCATATCCAAAAACGAAAGGAGAAATCCATGAGTCAGATTATAATTGTGGAAGAAAGAAAACCTATTGCTACTGTTATCCTTGCTTCTGATATTGGTCAACCTGCTATGGAAGCAGTAAATGATATGATATGTGTAATAGAAAAAATGAGCGGAGCAAAGTTGCCAGTAGCAAAAGACGGAGACATAGAACCAGAAAATACACAAATCCATATTGGTTCGACCTCTCTCGTTAAAGAACAAGGGCTATTGGATGATTCAGTTGGCAATCTCCCAGTCAACGGGTATCGCATTTATACCTTTCATCAGAATCTTGCCATTGTCGCCAATAATTCATTAGGAATCTCTCATGGCATTTATGACTTACTGACTAATGAATTGGGTGTCATATGGGGTATGGCAGATGAAATATTTGAGGAAATTCCTGAACGTTCCTCCGTTATGATTAATAATATAGATCGCATATCAAAACCTTCATTCGGTTTCCGAGTATTCAGCGGTGTAGATGCTAAATGGATAAGACGCAACCGAATTGACGATGGTAGCAGACAATTGCCTTTTTATGGTCATGGACATAATCTTTTCAATGTTCTGCCACCAAGTAAATATGGTGGTCATCCTGAATACTATGCTATGCGAAATGGAGATCGCAAAGTTCCTGATAATGATGGGCATACACACATACAGCCATGCTTGACGAATCCTGACGTAATCCGAATCACAATAGAGACAGTTCAGCAATTTTTCGATGAAAATCCGCAGGTTAGCACATACAGCCTTTGTCCTAATGACAGCGCTGATTTCTGCGAATGTCCCGATTGTTCCGTTCTTGATGAAGGTGTAGAGGCATATCGTGGACGACGAATGAACAGCGACAGTTATTTTTATTACATTGACACGGTAGCGAAAGAATTACTGAAAAGCCATCCCAATCGTTATGTCAGCTCCTATGCCTATTGGACAACAGAATTGCCTCCAAGAAGAATATCTAAACTTCCTGAGAATGTGGTAATCTATCTCACTCAGGATTCAAGCCAGTATTATGATGACGCTTACGAGAAACGAGACCATGATATTCTGGAAACATGGTCAAAATCGGCACATCATCTTGCAGTCTATGATTATTATGGTCTTGGATGGTTTACGCCACGCTATTTTCCCAATATAGTTGCTAGAACGCTTCCTTTTCTTCCAACGGTAGACGTTAAGGGATTTTACTGCGAAGCATATCCATATTGGGCGCACTTTGGACCACAACTCTACCTCGCTTTCCGACTATTATGGGATACATCCATAGATGCCAATGCAGTGCTTGGCGAATGGTATCATAGGATGTTTAAAGAAGCGTCAGAGGAAATACGAAAATACTTTGAAATACTGGAACGTGGTTGGATGGAGATGAAACGTGAAGGGAAATGGTTTTTGGGACTAGACCGTTTATATGTGCAGTTGGCAGAATGGTCTTGTGATGTCCGTGACAATGCGTGGGAACAGATAAACATCGCATATAATTCAGCAAAAGATGATATAGTTCGCAGGCGAGTTGATTATGTCCGTCAAGGAAATCAGATGGCATATCTCCTTTCTAAAACTCTTGAGGAGACACACGCAATTAAGAAAGATAGCGATAATCTCGAAACAGAAATACGCAACGTCCTTGCCCTTATGAAAGAAACACTGACGCTTTATCATGAAAAAATAGAGTCAGACATAACATTAGGATCGGCATATTACCGTGGCGACAGGGCAATACAGCAATTAATGTGGTGGAAGGGATATATTGGCTCAATTATCTCTGACATTATTAAAGATTCATCGTCATTAAAACAGCTTTTTGCCGAAGATGATATGTATCGTGAGATGTTATCAGCTATGAGTTCTCCGGAAGTAGAACGAAGGATTAAAGAAGCAAGAAAGGCTTATGAATTAATATAAAAAAGGTTGTTAAATAAGAATTAGAAGCGAATTTCAACTTTATATTGGGGGAATTAATGATGAATATTGCAGGAAGCGTTAATGCAAAAGATTATGGTATCGTTGGAGATGGTGTTTTTGATAATGCAACTAACATACAAACTGCATTAGATTCCGCTCAAAAGAATGGTCCGATCTGTTATCTTCCACCCGGTCATTACAAAGTCAATGGATCGCTGGTCGTTCCACCCGGAGTCACTTTACTTGGTGCATCCGGCGGGGTTCCGCATTCAGAACATCCAATTGGTACTGTTTTGTTAGCCTATGGTGGCCGTGGCGAAGCTGATGGGGAACCATTTATCACGCTCAAACCAAATGCTGTAATTCGCAATATAATCATTCATTATCCAGAGCAAACAGCATCAAATATCGTTCCATATCCATGGACAATTCGAGGTGATGGGGAATTGTGTCAGGTTTTAGATATGACATTGACAAATCCCTATCAGGCAATAGATTTTGGCACAAAATGGAACGAACTCCATATAATAAGAAACGTATTTGCCTGCCCGCTTAAAACAGGCATCTATATTGATCAATGCACAGACATCGGCAGGATAGAAAACGTCCATTTCAATCCCAATTTCTGGACACGGATGGCACTGGAACCCAAGTTTTCAGGCGGATCATTAGCTTCGTTCCTAAAGGAGAATCTCATCGGTTTCAAGATCGGTAAGACTGATTGGGAGTATATAAGCAATAGCTTTGTGATCTTTCCGCTTATCGGTTTTCACTTTGACGATTTCGGTCATGGATCGGGTAACGCGGTTATCACCCAGTCTGGTTCGGATATTTGTCCGGTAGCTGTTCGTGTAGATAGGACTCAAGGTCATGCAGGTGTGCAATTCGTCAACGGTCAATTCATGGCTACTATAGAAATTGGTGAAGCTAATCATGGTCCCGTGAAATTAACCAATTGCGGTTTTTGGGGTGTGCCTGAAACGAAAGAACACATTATCAAAACAGGTCCAAGCACTCTAATGCTTAACTCCTGCCATTTCACAGGATGGGACAGCAAGCATGAAGGTGACCCCTGTATCCGTGCCAAAGGGGGACGAATAGTAGTCAGTGGGTGTGATTTTATGGATGAGGGAAAGAAGCAAATTGTATTAGAAAAAGGATTGCTTTCTGCTACGATTATGGGGTGTTTGCTGCGCGGTGATAGTGGAATTCTAAATGAGTCTGATGGTGATGTAAAGTTAGACCTAAACACACATCTTTGAATCTCAATTCTATCTTCCATGCGGATTTATGCACAGTTCATTACAAAATCACATCGGGAGATTAGTCATACCTATGGGCGGCATCAAAATAGGCACGGACATTCTCAACGGGTGTGCCATCACGAAATGAATCGGGAATGACAAGAAGGTCTATCTTTTCTTTTGTAAGCATAGTCGGATCACTTATGCTATCAGCATCTAACTCAACTACGGAATATCCTGCCTGTTTCAGTTCTGTTGCTAATGCGTCTGTAAGTGATTTATATCCGCTGATTGCTGGAAACGAAATATAGCGGCTACATTGTCAGTTGAGTGTGAGTAAGCTGATATTAGTGTAGAAATAATCATTATGGAAAACATAGAATATCTCCTCTTTAGCAATATCAGAAGCGTCATAAATTACAATAGATTCAAACCCATTTATATGCAAAAGGAACTTCCAGAAACTCAATCTTCATATCGGGAAGCTTTTCTTTCATAGCATCAACAACACTATGAAACCCTATGCTTTCACTGACTAAATGAGTCGTCTCAATAATGGGCAATCCCGCTTCACGAGCGGCGATAAATGAGAATTCACCCAATTCACCGAAGATACCGGCGTCAGCATTGTTGGCTGTAATCGCATCGGTCACAAATCCCATGTTGCCGAAGCCAACTGCTACGGTTGTGATAAGTTTGTTCGGGTCTCCTTGAACACGCATGTGCTTCAGTCCTGTGGCGGCTTTGACTTTATCAATCAAGTCTGAGAATGGCATTGTTTGCACTCTATATATACCTACCGCAATATCTCTCTTGATCTCGTCAGTAAGACCGAGAGCTTTGGCAAAGGTTGGCTGCATACCAATATTCCTTTGCAGGTCCCAATTTGAGTGGGCAGTATATACACATATATCATTCCCAATGAGAAGTTGCTTCTTCCTTAGATTGACAGGATTAGTCTCCTGCAGAAGGCATGTATACCAGGGGGAACTATTATCATAGAATAGTCCCGGTTCATGAATCAATAACAGGTTCAGATTCGATTTAATAGCTTGCTCAATTACTTCCATTGCCATAAACCAAGCGACACCTACGCCTGTGACATCTATTTCAGGATTGCCAAACCGGAATCCAAGCACTCTCCGATCTCTATCCGATTGAAGTCCGATCTCTATTGGAGCGATCTCCTCAAATAACTCGCAAATTTCCTTAGCCTTCATAAAATATCATCCTCCTGTTTTTTGCCACAATGGGCATTGCATATCTTATCGCCACCACGATTCTGGAATGTCCTTTTCTTCATAAGCTTTGCGTATCCCGATGGAACCAGAGCATGTGCGCCTGTCTTCCGGGGCATCTGCGGGAATTCCTGTGAGTTCAATAACAAGAAATAGCCTGTTATTAGCAGGAACTTCCGGAATCTCTATCCTCATTTCGTGCCAACGCTCCCATATCGAAGCCCTGACTTTCAAATCCTGACTTTCAGATAATGGAATATTTTCCGAAAAGACAGCGATCCGATCAACATCGGTTCCATAAGCCCCTCCATCATAGGTGAAGGTAATGTCATAACTACCAAAATTACGGCTGACAATTTCTGTAATATCAAACTTGAACTTTGCCGAAGGACTAGACTCAAAATCCCTAGCATCCCATGAATAAAGCTTTTTCACCCGATATTGTGGATTGGGATTGTTGACTCCCGTTGGATTTGCCAACTCCCAACCTGTATCGCATGTCCGTAGAAGCACGTTTGCTGTATCTCTCAAACGGCTTGGCAAAGATGATCCATCTTTTGAGCAAATTCGTTTTTCCCAGCGCATAAGCCTTGTCTGAATCACAGATGCACATAAATCCAGCTTATTTAATGCAGATATAAGGTGATCTTTATCGCTTGCCTCATAATTTGTCTTCGCCTTTATCCGTATCGCAGATATATCACGCAGTATTGGTAATAAATATATTGCGGCAAGCACCGCTTCAGATTCGTCCATCATATCAGGGCCAGCTTTATGAGCAAGTTCTACTGCATTTTTTGCAATTGATGTTAAAGATTTTGGGTCTTCTGGATTAATCAGGAGGAATAAACGGGACAATCTTAACACCAAATTCCATTCCCTGTTGTATCAGATCACGGCTAATATTTACGAGGGCTTTTCCGTTTTCATCAACGCCTAGTCCAGCAGATGACTCCACCACATTTAATTTCCATTGATGTGTCCATTCAATATCAGAAGCCGAATTCCCGCCCCATTGTCCTCGTTCGGAAATATCTGGAAAATCTATAACTCGCATAATTGGAACATCAATTTCGGCTTCTCTTGGGTTACCAACAATCTGAGAAAGAGTTAATGCCGCATACAATAAACCGATATGAGTATTGCCAATCAGCATTAATCCATCTTTCTGTGGCTCTATCGCATAAGCCTGATTATTTTTGGGAAGATCAGAAATAATTGGCTTTTCGGCTTCATTTAAAATTAATCTAATAGAAAACCTATGATTGGCTTCTTTTGATTGGGCAAACTTGGAAAGAAGATCGCAGGCAGTTTGGAGTGATGGAGAGGAGTTAAGTTGATGAACTACGCCAATTTCATGTATATTGATGAAACGCTTAATTTCCTTGATGCTAATCACCTTCGGTAAGGGAATAATTCTGTTTAGCCCTTTATCAAAACCTTTGTCATTCTTTTTATCCATTGCAATAATCCTATCACTGATTCTTGTCCAGTAGAATATATCACTCATGATATAATTCGGCAGGCGCAAAAAGTTCGGGATAATGAGCATAAATTGCACACCTTATATCCCAGCAAAGATGGCATTTGGTCACGTATCTGTCTTTTGGATAAAGTCCATGCTTCCCAGCCATACCTAGCAGGCTTGCCGGTCCATGAGCTACTAAGTCCTGCACAATTTGCGGTTGTTTTGTAAGCGGTCTGGTCAATATTTCGGAAAGAGGAGTTTCATGCGCATTTCCAAACAATATGCCAGAGCATATCCAAGAAGATATGTATCCATAAGCATCCACGTTAATCTGCCATACAGACGATGGGTCAATGTCCTGATTTCCTCCTCTGCAATTCATTTCTAATATCTGTTCAGTTGGGATCGTTGGCAGGTAATCCGGCAAAGCCCATGCGGCACGACCTGTCATTATAGCCGGTAATCTATCTATATTTTCCAGATATTCGATAACTGGTGGTATCTTTTCCGCTTCGAGATATGCACGAGAATTGACCGCAACATACTCGACGCCAAATATCTCCTCTGCGATCCTTATCCCTCTTCTAACATTTTCTATAGGCACGAATTCGTGATGAAATGGATCTACACTAAAATATATGCCTTGAAGCCCGGCATTATGCAAAGCTGTCAGACGTTGACTGGTTATTCTATCGTTTATGCACCATGATCCGTTTGACTGTAGAGATCGAATTGGCGTCATTTCAAGCTCTGCTGCCTTCTGAATGATGCCCAGGACACGCTCAAAGAAAAGCATAGCCTCTCCGCCTGTAATAATCAAGTCTAGCCCGGTCAAACCTAGCTTCTTCATCTCGATTAAGTATATACTAGCATTCTCTATAGTCATAAGTCCACCTTTTTTCGGACTTGATACTAGGATACAATGTTTGCATTGCGCACTGCATTTATACGTCACGTCGAATTCGATATACCTTTCTTTTGGCATCATAATAGTTACCTCAAATAAGGAATCTGTATATTTGAAGGTCTCCAGCAGTTGATATTTTATCTCTATGTCACTGCAAAGTCAATGGTTATTGAGTTAGCTTTACACTAGACGAAAGCGGAATAAACTGGTATATTGAATACAATGGTTAGCTATAGGTTGGAGAAGGTCAAGACATAGATGATACTGAATAAACAGATTATCTAAATAAGGCTTGGATAGTATAGGTTCAAGGATGATATATTATGGAACATAAGGTGAATTTTGAGAAAAGCATAAAGAGATGGCAATCGTTCTGGCAACATAGTGTAACTGAAAGACCACCTTTAGTAATACGTACCAATCAGAAGGATAATATAACTCTTGATGATACCATTCCTCAGATTGATGGGCAAAGCGGGTTGGCAGTAACTGGTTGGATCTTTGGAGCCAAAGTAGAAACAATCGCAGGTATTTCTTGGGTTGAACCAGTGCTGGATGGAATACAGAATTGGCATACAATTGATTTTGATGCTGTAAAGGAAAGAACCAATAATATACTGGAAAACTATAATATTCTAGTGAAAAAAAGTCAAGGTCAGTATGCAATAAGTCCTGGAGTTCTTGAAGGACCTGCGGATATAGCTGTAAGATTATTGGGAGAACAGAAATTGGCGATTGCACTTTATGATTATCCAGATACTGTAGAATCCATGTTTACGTTCCTGACGGATTTTGCAAGGGAATTAGCTACAAAAAAACTGAATATCATACCAAGTTTTGAGGGCGGAACAGCCTGCAATGGATATTGGATCCCCGGAAAAGGCATAGGTATTCAGGAGGATTTTGGTCAGATGATCTCGCCGCAGCAATTTCGTGAGATTATACTAAAGCAAGATCGCATAATCGCTGAAGGTCTGGATAATGTATGGTTTCACATGCACAGCGGAGCCATTCAGATGGCAAAAGAGATTGCTGATAGCGGTGCTTTTGGTTGCATACAAATTACAAACGATTATCCTGCTGGTCCCAGCCCAAAAGAGATGATTCCCACATTACAGTATATTCAGAAGCGCTGTTGCCTGATTCTTCGTAAATTGTCACTGGATCAACTGAGAAGCATCATAGATTATCTTTCACCTGAAGGGCTTGCTTTGGATATACAATGCTATGATTCCACAGCCACAAAGGACATTCAGACGACGCTTATGACTAATGAGGAAGCAGAGCAAGTTATAGCATGGGTGGATAACTGGATGAATTACTAATTATGGAGACTAAGGGAAAAAATAGTTTTGATAATAACAAATGGAGTTATATGGTTGTTTGACGACAAATTTCAAGAAATCTGAGACAAATCCAAAATGCTATTAAAAGGAATTTCAGCTATGATATATAGTCTTATTGGCGAATTTTTGATGCTTGCCACTGCCCTTTTCGCATATTCTGGTGATTGGACTATGTGGCGCCATGACGGATTATTGACCGGCTATCAACCGCTCAACGGTAATATAAAAACGCCTCCGAAAATAATAGCAAGTCATTTTTTGGGTTCAGGAACAGGCGCAATAATTCCAGCAGACCTTTCAGGCAATGGTATCAAACAGGAATATCTTGTCGTTGCACGATCACGCATATTTGCCTATGATTCCGGTGGAAAACAGATTTGGGAATCAAACCCACCAGGATATTGGCTTCAGCAGATCGTTTACGTTGATGATCTTGATGCTGACGGAAAGAGCGAGATAGTTGCTCTAGCAGGCGATCTTGGGGGAACTCGCTGGGCTTTTCTTATACTCGATAGCAAAACAGGAAACCTGTTGGCTTCCTATCATTTCAATCAAGGGCAATTCGGTTATTCACACTTCTGCGGCGCTTATGTATCTGGAATACAGAAAAAGCAGATTCTTCTCGTTACGTCTGGAAAGCAAAGCCCAAATGGCGGATGGGAAACCCATGGTCGTATCATGCTTTTGCAGTATGGTGATAAACAAATCTTGCCGCTTTGGAACTTTGAACCTAATGAATATGCCATTGAGTATCCAGCAACTTTAATCGGAGATTTGACAGGACAAGGAAGATCACAAGTTGTAGTGGATAGCTGGTGTCATGTTTGGAATGTTGACCTTAATACAGGTGAATTACTATCGCATACAACATGGGATCCGGAAGGGGCAAACCAACGCCATTATGGTTGGAATCAGCTAGTTGATGTATCCGGTGACGGAAGGCTTGACTTTGTAAATGTTTCGCTAACCAAGCACGTGGACGTGCTTCGCTGTGATGAAGATGGCAAATTATCGCTTTCATGGACGCATGCTTGGCCTGATCCGGTGACGACAGAATCTCGCTCAATTGTATGTCCTGCTGATCCCATCGCAGATATTGATGGTGACGGCGCAAAGGAAATAGTCACAGGATTGTTTGATGGACTAACTGATAATCGCTGGCATCTATTCGCCTTTGATGCTATCACAGGCAAACTTAAAGCAGAAATCCCTGATCTTGTTCCAATAGCCTGTGCGCCTCTTTTTGGTTCATCAAGTGCCGTTTTCTGTAATTGCAGTAGCACGAATGCACGGGAAACAGGAAAGGGATACGAGATTTGGTACGTCCATGATGGGAAATGGGAAAAGCTCTGGGCTTCTTTAAATGATAAGTTCGTATTGGAACCCGTTTCATCTAACGAGCATGTTTCTGCCAATGCTAACGCACTGAATGCGCGCCGTGCTGTAATTGCTGACGTTGATGGAGATGGGCGTATGGAATTCTTTACAAGATCACAAGGCAAAATACAGGCATGGGGTATTGATGATGGACATAAGATCGTCAAAGAGCAAGGAGAAATCCCTGTTCCTACGCAACCTCCTATACCACCTTTACCGGCACTTCAAGGCAGGACAGTTCCTTATATTCTAGCGGGAGATACACAAGGCAAAGGCAGGAATAACCTTTTGCTTTATGACGGAAGTGCTATTACTGAACTTATCCTTGAAGGGGATCAACTGCGTGAGGGATTCTCTATTAACTCGACAGAGATTCCTATTATCTGCAAGCTGTTAGGTGATGAAACTTCATTTATTTTAATATCAGGTCGTCAGAAGGATCAGAACCTTTTCATTGAGGCAATTAAGCTTCCAATAAAATCATCAGATGATAAACCTTTCTGGCACTTTACTTTTGAGAATAGTCAAGGCTGTGGTCAATATATGCAGGCGATCTTTTTCACAGTAGGTCATTTCACCGGCAGAAAACATTTTGATTTATTTACATACAGCACCAAGCCGGGCGCACGTTCCTATGTGCTTGATGGGCGCACCGGGCAACCCATCTGGGAGAAACGGGAAATACCGGAGATAGAAAGACATTTTCAGGCATTTGGCGGGCGTGCATCTGTATGGGATTATGATAATGACGGAGAAGATGATATTCTTTTCTGTTGTCCTGATTATTACTGCGTTGCAGATGGCAGAACCGGTGATTTGCATGTCGGTCCTGTCTTTTTGCCGACTATCACAAAACGTTGGGCGGCGTATTCTTCGCCTGCTGTTTTGGCTCAAGAGGGCAAATCTCCTATTATCTATCTTGGCGGGGCTTATGAGTCACGTTTGAGTATTCAACTGGATGCAAAGTCTGGATTATGGAGCGAGTTTCTGTCCACAGACCAATGGCAATTAGCAGCAGGTTTTCCAGATAGATTCAGCGAGGGATTGCTCCCTTCCGTTAAAGATGGTCGCAACTGGAGAATAGTGCAAGCGCAGGTAGATGGCAAATTTGTTTGCTTTGATGCGATGACAGGTCAGCATGCTTGGGATATTCAACTTGAGACAGCGCCAAGCGCTATTATATCGGGTGATGTGGACGGAGATGGCATGGTCGAATTCCTGTTTGGTGGGCAAAATGGAAAATTATATGTCTATCGTGACGCAGGTGATCATCCAGATGGAGTCTGGCAAAAACAGTTTGATGGACCGGTTGGAACTCCGCTTCTTGCTGACTTAGACGGTGATGGAAAGAGTGAGATAATCCTCAGCATTGGGGATGGAAATATTGTAGTGCTAAAGTGAAAGTTATTTTTTGACTGATATTGAAAATGCCATAACCTATCAAAATGAGGGTAGAATAATGATTAATGTGTTGTTGATTTGTGATCTATTATTTGCCTATGGCGTAGCTAACACAACTGCACCTTATCCGCAAAGCCAATTAATCACCAAACTTACATGGGATAACCAAGTGCTTAGATTAAGGGATAGTGCAGGAGATAATTGGCCCATTACCTGGGTAGATGATGATTTCCAGATAACAGCATTAGGTGATGGAAATGGATTTAGTGGGCAAAATCGAGGTCTGACGTTAGGCTTTGCTAGAATCATCGGAGATCCTCCTAATCATCGAGGTGAAGACATCATCAGCGACGCGGATACACCAGAAGGTGGCGGTTCAAGCGGAATTAAGGCAAGCGGACTTCTAATGGTGGATGGAACTTTGTATATGTTTATTAGAAACTATAAATTGCCAAATTCTAATGACTTCACCAATTCCAGATTGGCTTGGTCTGATAATTATGGAGTCAACTGGACGTGGGCAGATTGGCATTTTTCTGATACCTTTGGCTGCCCAGATTTTATTCAGTTTGGCAAAAACTATCAAGGCGCAAGAGATGATTACGTCTATATAATCTCTCAAGCGAATGATAATGCCTATATGTTTTCGCCAGATATAGTTATGGCAAGAGTGCCTAAAGACAAAGTTTCAGATAGAAATTGCTATGAATTTTTCGCTGGCTTGGATTCATGTGGCAATCCCGTTTGGTCATCTGACATTACAAAACGAAGACCTATTTTTACAGATCCTAATGGAACACAACGGATATCAATAACCTATAACGCAGGTCTAAAGCGATATATTCTTACAACAACGCATCTCCCACCGGGCATTAGTGCTACTCATACTCCTGCGTTAGGTGTATTTGAATCTCCAGAGCCATGGGGACCATGGTCTACAATATACTATGATCATGATTGGTCCAAAGGTAGTCGCACTTACCATCACAAGTTCCCGACAAAATGGATGAGCAAAGATGGGGGAACGATGTGGCTATTATTCTCAGGACTGGATGGCGGTTATTATACTTTTTGTTTGGTAAAAGCAAATCTCGATGTGTCTAGATAGTGATTTTATAACACTGGAAACATTATAAAGTTATATAACAAATGGAGGCAGTATAATAAAAGGTGCTTTTTCGCCTTTTGTTATACCAGTTACAGAATGAAAGCAATTGAGGTGCATGAACATTTTAAGAGTAAAGGGACATGGGTTGACTGGAACAATACTTGCGACCAGATATTATGGGGAGACATCGAAACAACAGTAAATGGCATAGCAGTTTGTTGGACGACAAACATAAATCACCTGAAAGAAGCCAAGAATAACAATTGTAATCTTTTTGTATGCCATGAGCCGCTTTATCACTACCCCGATTCTTCACCAGATGCTAATCCGGGAGAATATAGCAAAAAGGAGTTTTTGGAAAAATCAGGGCTTGTAATATACAGATGCCATGACTTTTGGGATGTTATGCCTGAACTCGGTATAGTTGACTCTTGGTCAGAGTTTCTTGGCTTTGATGGCGAACCTTCTGCAAAGGCGAGATTTTATAATGCCCATGATTTGCCATCTGGCACGAGACTAAAGGATTTGGTAAAGCTAATTGCCGGCAAAGTCAGGAAGTTTGGACAGGATGTGGTTAATTATATTGGCGATCCAGACACTATCGTCACAAGGATCGCAGTGGGAACAGGCGCTATCACAGGTTTCAGGCAGATGTTCTCTCTAAAAGCTGATGTCCTGCTATTAACAGATGACGGCACAAGGCTTTGGGAGTCTGCGGTATGGTCTATTGATGCCGGTGTTCCCATAATGCTCGTCAACCATGCAACAGCGGAAGAACCGGGAATGATCAATATGGCAAAATATTTGAAAGAGCAATTTCCCGTTCCCGTGCATCATATACCACAGGGATGTCTTTACAGGTCTTTGACCTAATATGGCTTGTATATCTGCAAAAATGATGGGAGTTCCAATAATGGAAAACATAAGTAATATCGTAACGCATGAAACCAAGATAGCGGAAATATCGGATGTCGCTTATATATACGCAAGTTTCGATATAGGTTCTACAAATCCACTACCGCATGTAAACGGACAACCGCAGGGATGGCAAGACATCACCATCGGAAAGGAATCTGATGGTACATTCATCCCGGTTGTAAGCTTTGGTATTCACAGCGCCGGGCGAGCGCCGGAAGGTAAATCCGATTTGGCTACATGGCTTTTTGATGGTCAACTAGACTACTATGCCATGTATGCAAGACCAAACACAACCTATGATTTCAAACTCAAATTAGACCTAAAGCAAAACCAAATGACCGCATGGGTAAGTGGACAGGGTGATGATGATTGGTTCATGCTAGTTGAGAATGTATCTTTTGCTGGTGTTAATGCTCCACCAATGACAAATCCAACCGTTAACTCCTTTCATGTAAAAAAATATCCGATGGCTGGTGGTATTCATGATATAGTTATTCAGGCAAAGCCATGGTCAGATGGTGAAATCGTTCGCCCACATCCGATGACTAAAAGGGATCGGGCTATTCATGATAACGCGGGATTTAGGTTTCAGAGCATGCGGTCTGTGTGGCGCAAACCCGGACGACATGTCACTGTCGCAAGGAAACCGCCGATCTGGATGGGATTTCCTGATGTAGTGCAGACAGGTCCGAATACATTGGTTTGCACGCATAATGACGGTCAAGGACATGGCGGAGGCGGAGGGATGTTTGTCCGCCACAGCAACGATCTTGGAAAAACATGGAGCGATCCTGTAATGATTCATCCGTCTGCACTAAATTGCCCGCGCATCCAGAAACTTAGAGATGGAACATTCTTGCTTCTGGGTGACTTATACACCGGGGCTGTGGTCTTTTATGACAGCTTTGATGGCGGTATGACATGGGTAAACCAGCGTTTTCTTTATGGCAGTCAGGTTGGAGGCAATCATGCCGTTGTTCCTAGTCGTGTAACGGAACTTGATGACGGTTCATGGTTATTATCTGGTTCGTGGTTCCCTGGTGGTAAAGCCTGGGAGGGAATGGAAGGCGAAAGGCTGGAATTCTTCAGGTCAACTGATAATGGCAAAACATGGGAGTTTCTATCTTTCCTTCAACCCTATCCACCCCACAGCCTGAGCGAAGCTAGCATCCTCATATTGCCTGATGGAAGGCTTCTGCTGTATGCCCGTGAAGCCCGCGTAGATGGATGCCCAGGCATCAAGGCATACTCAAAGGATAATGGCAAGACATGGGAAGTGCATGAATTACCGTTTAGTATTCATGGCAGAACCTGTGCAGGATTTTTGTCTGATGGTAGGATATTTCTCACATTTCGCTCGTGTATTGGACGAAAAGCATTGTGGGCATGGATTGGTGATGCTGATGATCCGACGACCTCACAAATTGCAGGTGCTCATTTTAATAACAGAAGAAGCTTAGGACTCAAAAATGGAGAATTGCACATTGACAACGACGGAATTTGTGGACAGTTTACGCAATATTTCCTGCGTCCACCAGACAGTCCAAACTGCATGATTGACATGACTGCTGAGGTCAAGGTATTAGAAAACAATGGTCGTGCCGCAACGATCTCTATTCCATTTGTTGGTAAATTGCGAATATTCTCCGATCATGTGGAATTTGCTCATGATTCGTCTCTCAAAGTCAAAATAGCCAATGGGCGGTTTCATACCTATCGTGTTCAAAGCAAAGACGGACGCATATCACTTTATATAGACGATCAACTGATGCTCGAGACGGATAAAACAGATAGGAGTATTCGTCGCGCCCCATGGACGCCAGCAGAGATTAGCATATATGCTTTTGCCTTTGGCAATGAGCGTGAGGAAGTATGGGAAGATCATAATAGCATGGACGTCGGAACTGATGTATGGGGAGCGAACATCACACCAACGGTTACTGGTTACAGTATCTGGCGAAGTATAGATGCAAAAGTAGACGACCCTTTATCTGGCATTCATAATATCTCTTGGTCTGCCCAAAGCGATGAATTTCCCGATCAATATCAACTGGATAACATCATTGAGGTAGAAGCAAGTGTGGAAGGACATGATCAAGGATATTCAGGTTGGGTCGAATTGACAGATGGAAGGATTATGGTGCTAGCTTACACCGATGATACTGCTCTGGTATGTCATCCAAGCGGAGGCGGCAGGTTAGGAATATCATGGATACGTGGAACTTATCTAAATCAACCGGATATACAAGCCAATAAATGAAATTTTTCATAGAAACATAAAGGGCAAATTATGTTGGAAGCAGATTCATTTAAGCATTATATTGACACTTTTAGCGAACATGATGACGAATTATTCCCACAGCATATTCAGAATGAACAAGCATGGGAATTTCTCAAAGATAACATACCATTATTTGAGTGTCCTGACAAAGATTTTGAATTAACCTACTACTTTCGCTGGTGGACGTATCGTAAACATATTAAGAATACTCCGGATGGATTCGTAATTACTGAATTCCTTCCTCAAGTCTCATGGTCTGGCAAACACAACGCCATTGCTTGTCCTGCTGGTCATCATTTTTACGAGGGGCGATGGTTACATGATCCTAAATATATGGATGATTATGCTCTATACTGGTTTCGAAAAGGTGGTTCGCCAAGAATGTATAGTTTTTGGGCGGCGGATGCGATTTATTCAAGGTACCTTATACAACCGGATGCAGAATTTATTATAGAATTGCTTGATGATCTCGTGAAAAACTACGAAGGCTGGGAGAAAACCAATCTTGAATCTGATGGTTTATTCTGGCAAATTGATGACAAAGAAGGCATGGAGTTTTCAATATCCGGTTCCGGTGGCATGAAGATGCTTGGCGATAAGGGCAAACGCCCATCCATCAACTCCTATATGTATGGCGATGCTATAGAGCCATAGCAAAGATAGCGGAACTTGCTGGCAGGGAGGATATAATCAGGGAATATCAGGCAAAATATGAGAAACTTAGAGAACTCATTCAATCAAAACTGTGGAATAGTAAAGACAATTTCTTTATGACGCTTCCATGCGATAAAGATGAATTGGTAAATGTTAGAGAGGAGATAGCTTTTACGCCCTGGTATTTTAACCTTCCAGATCAAGGCTATGAGCAAGCATGGAAGCAATTAATGGATCCTGATGGGTTTTATGCGCCATTTGGTCCTACGACCGCCGAACAACGCCATCCCCAATTTGCCATTCGCTATGAAGGACATTCATGCCAGTGGAACGGACCAAGTTGGCCTTATGCGACATCGATAGCGCTAACAGCACTGGCTAATCTATTAAATAATTACGATCAAAATACAATCACTAAAGAAGACTATTTCGAGATATTGCGAATATATACAAAGAGTCATCGCCTGAAACGTAAAGATGGAATCGTTGTGCCGTGGATTGATGAAAACCTCAATCCCTATACTGGCGACTGGATTGCCAGAACCCGATTAGGCAACCAAGTGCGTGGCAAGGACTATAACCATTCTACCTATTGTGACCTGATTATCTCAGGCTTAATTGGACTGCGACCACGTTCTGATGATGTGATTGAGATTAATTCCCTAATTCCTGTTGGTAAATGGGATTGGTTTTGTCTTGATAACGTATATTATCATGGATACATCATTACAATAATTTGGGATAAGACCGGCGAAAAGTATAACAAGGGAGCAGGATTGGGGATTTATGCTAATGATAGAGAAATAGCGCGATCAAAGATTCTGCAACATATTACCGGTAATCTGACCAGATAATTTATAGGAGAGTAGTGTTATGAGAGTTCAACAGGTTCTCAGAGACAATTGGTATATTAAGCAGCTTGATACAGATAAACCAGATATAACCATGCTTACGCAGGAGGCTTTGTCGCAAGACAAAAGCTGGCTTAAAGCACAGATGCCGGCACAGATACATGATATATTATACCTATTTTAGTTAGAAATGATACTTAACCGTAACCTGTATGTAATTGACAGTCTGACGGATTGAGCAAAAAAGTTGATCTATTCTCTTTTGTAAGAATATGATAATTGCTCGTGTCAACCATGTGTT